>JAABUQ010002037.1_pt1 | contig 41140 bp, 35 predicted proteins | sample 5560001 | NCBI WGS metagenome assembly JAABUQ01 (sample SAMN10711888, study PRJNA513371) | rock metagenome | isolation source: Antarctica rocks | place: Antarctica: Victoria Land, Finger Mt nord | collected 2015-12-18
ATTGCCGTCGACCACCGGGCGCAATCAATTGCGCCCCTACGGGGAATCCTTCCGGCATTATTTTAGTAAAGTGCATCATCGCGCCTCTACGGAGATTCGTATCCTCGTTCCGACGCAATAAATTGCGTCCATCAAAAGAGGTATACCATGGCGTCATCGTGGAGAAAAATCTTATTGACAGCCGCAAGCCTTGTAGGATTTGCTGGCGCGACGTGCGGAGCGTACTATGCGCTCACACATCGCCCTCTTCCCAAAACGAGGGGGAAGCTGCATCTACAGGGACTTCACGAGCCAGTCAAGATTCTCACCGACCGCTACGGTGTACCTCATATCTACGCACACAACGAAGATGACCTCTATTTTGCGCAGGGCTACATCCACGCACAGGAGCGGCTCTGGCAAATGGAGGTCAACCGACGGCTCGGCTCAGGCCGCCTTTCAGAAATCTTTGGCACCATCTCTCTGGAAACCGACCGCTTCTGTCGTCGCCTGGGTATGCATCGCTCCGCGGCGAAAGAGATAACTCGCCTTTCCAGGCATAACCAGCGCGTCCTCACCGCTTACGCACGCGGCGTAAACACCTTCATCGACAAGAACATGAACAGGCTCCCCGTCGAATTCACTCTGCTTCGTGCCAAACCGGAACCCTGGAAGCCTGCCGACACCATCCAGTGGTCTAAAATGATGGGCTGGAATCTGGGTGGCAACTGGGAGACAGAACTTATTCGCGCCCGCCTCATCACAAAGCTAGGCGTTGAGCGAGCTTCTCAACTAGAGGCGGGATACAATGCAAAACACCCCCTTATCATCCCTTCTGGCGTCGAATATGGAGGAGTTAATCTCGACCTGTTGAAGCAATATGAACAGCTCAAAGAGCTAAGCGGCTTCGGATTGCTTGGTGGGAGCAACAACTGGGTTGTCGATGGCACCATGACCGCTACAGGTGCGCCCATCCTCTGCAACGACCCACATCTCGGACAGGCCGCACCTTCTATCTGGTACGAATGCCATCTTGTCGCGGGCAATATCGACGTTGTGGGCGCGAGCTTCCCTGGCGCTCCCGGAGTTGTTATTGGACACAACCAAAACATCGCCTGGGGCGTAACCAACGCGGTCTCCGATGTGCAAGACCTCTACATCGAAAAGTTCAATCCCGACAACCCACATCAATACGAGTTTCAAGGTCAATGGGAAGAGGCACAGGTTGTCCGTGAAGAAATTCGCGTCAAAGGCCAGAAAGACCCCATCATTGAAGAGGTGCGCATCACGCGACATGGGCCAATTCTCACTAGCATCCCGCAACCAACAAGCACTATCAACGGTAACAGCACATCTCACAATGAGAAAGAGACTACAGAACTTCCACTGGCTCTACGCTGGGTCGGCCTTGAACAATGCAACATTATTTCATCAATACAGAAGATTAACCACGCAACTAACTGGCAGGAATTCCGTAATGCCTTGCGCGACTGGGATGTGCCGCCGCAGAATGTGATCTATGCTGATCGCGAAGGCAACATAGGCTACGTTATGGCCGGAGCCATTCCTATGCGTGCAAAGGGACAATCGCTACTTCCCTCTCCTGGTTGGACTGGTGAGTACGAATGGACGGGGCTTATCCCCTTTGAGGAGCTGCCCCAGAGCTATAACCCTGAGCAGCATTTCATCGTTACCGCTAATAACCGTGTTGTAGACGACAACTATCCCTACTACATCACTCACGAATGGCTCAACGGCTATCGCGCACAGCGTATCCGTGATCTGCTCACGAGCAAGAACAAGCTCACACTCGCGGACATGGCAACGATCCAGGCAGACCAATACGCTCTACCAGCCGTCGAAATCGTTCCGCATATCTTGCGCATCCAAAGCACGAACTCGTCAGAAAAGGGAGTACAGGATATTCTGCGTTCCTGGGATTTTGTACTTGCCCCTGACAGTGCAGGTGCAGCCATCTACACCACCTTCCTGAGAAGGCTAGAATATATTGTGCTCAGCGTAGCACTAGGCGACGACGAAACACTCTTACAAAGTTATCAAGGCGTTGGGTCAAATATTCTCGCATCCATAAACGGATACGCCAGCCGCAGCAAGCCACTCCTCATCCGTATGCTCAACAAGCGCGACGACTCCTGGTTTACTCACTCCGCTATTCCCAACGGTCCCACATCCTGGAATGCCGCCCTCGCCAGCGCCCTTTCAGCAACAGTTGAGGAGCTACGTGAAAAGCTTGGCAATAACCCGATGCGCTGGCGGTATGGAGCTATCCATACGATGACCTACAACCATCCGCTAGGGTCAATCAAGCTGCTCAACGCCTTCTTTAATCGAGGCCCATTCCCCGTTGGCGGCGATATCGATACGGTGAACATGGGAGCGACAACGCCACGTAAACCGGAAACCGTGGTAACAGTCCCCTCATTCCGTCAAATTGTCAATCTAGCAGATATGGCAGAGTCACTCTCTGGACATGCCCCAGGACAATCAGGTCATCCAGCTAGCAAACACTACGATGACTTTATTCAGATGTGGCTACATGTCAGACATCATCCCATGCTCTTCGAGCAAGACGAGATCGAGGCCAATGCACAAGGTGTGTTGTATATGATCCCTGGATCACGGTAGACGGGAAAAGGGATCAAAATTTTATCGTTTCCTGATATGTTCTTGATATTTACAAGCTACACTTGTACTCATCTAGTCATAATTCACGTTCTTTTCAGTTTTGTACGATATTCTTGATTATGATAGCTGTCGCTGATAAAATTGATCTGATGATCGTCTCTACCATCAGGAGTCACCATGCAGAAAAATATTCATTCTGTTTCCATACAACGTTGGATTCTATTACCGCTTCGCCTCTTTCTTAGTATTACTTTTATATATGCAGGTCTTCAGAAAATTACTGATCCTCAATTCTTCCAGCCTGCAGCCGCTGGTTATATTGGCCGACAGATCGCTCGATTTGCTATCGGCTCACCCATTCATGGTCTACTCGTATCGTTTGCTGAGCCTCATGCTAAGTTCTTCGGGCTACTCATCATCTTCGGTGAAATCGCCATCGGCTTAGGCACACTCTTCGGTTTCTTGTTTCGCCCTGCTGCATTCTTTGGCATGCTACTAAGCCTTCTCTTCTTTCTGTCCGCGTCGTGGCACGTCTACCCCTACTTTTATGGAGCCGACATTGTCTTCACCTTCTCCTGGCTCACCTTATTACTCAATGGACCGCTTAACACGGGTTTGCCTTCACTCGATGAAATCTTAACCTTACACCTCTTGCAGCTCGCTCCACTACAACAGCAGCAGAGGTTAGCTACATCCCTTGGCGTAGTATTGGGCACAATACAACGCCAAACTTTACAGGCGACATTAGCCCTCATCGATCAGCAAAGAACTCAACCAACTTCACATATACGGCGGGGACGACAAAGTGCTGTTACAAGAACAAGAGAGACACGGCGTACTTTCCTTTGGGGTGCTCTAACAGGCGGCGTAACAGCATTAGGTGTTGTCGCCTTTGGCTATGCCTTCCGTATCCTTCAACGCGGCTCTGATGCTACGGTCACAGGGAGTGGAAGTGCAGGAAGTACAGCACCAGCCGCGACAGTACCGACTAACGTGAATACACCCAGCACAGCACCATCTGGAGCAGCGATAGCACGGGTAAGTGCGGTTCCCAAAAATAGTGCGACAACCTTTACTATTTCCTCGTCAGGCGATCCAGGTATCCTGGTCCATCTCAACAACGACCAGTTCGTCGCCTACGATGCTCTTTGCACACACGCAGGATGCCAGGTAGACTACGACCCAGGCAGTCAACTCCTGCAGTGTCCCTGCCACGGTGCCACCTTCGATCCCTCGAAAGAAGCTGCTGTAGTCAATCCACCAGCATCTACTCCCCTCACACCACTCAAAATTCAGGTAGATAGCGCAACAGGCTCCATTATGTTGATAAATTGATGCATAGAAGTGCGAATCTGATGCCAGCACCCTGGCATCAGATTCGCACTTCTATGCATCAATTTATCAATTTCCCTCTTGACAAGCCCTTAACATATAGCTATACTAAATATAGCAAATAGCTATGTGAGGGAACACGATGAATCTAGCGGAGAAGATGAAACACTTACGAGCGGTCGAGGGGGAACTGCGGGGTTTAAGCAGACCTATGACGCAGGTAGAGGTGGTAAAGGCGATGCAGGAAGAACTTGGTGTGAAGATTAGCCAGGCATACCTTTCGCAGTTGGAACGAAACAAACGCCTGCATCTTACAGCATCGAGTCGTGACGTGTTGTCTCGCTTCTTCAAAGTACATCCCAGTTATCTGATTAGTGACCCGCCCGATTTCAGCACTGATCTGCTATCAGACATGGGGCCGGACTCTGACCGACTCGCCACGTGGTTGACCGCAAGCTCCCAGGAATGGCGCATCGAACCAATGGTACAAGACTTTTTTCAGCGCTTAGCCGACACCGAAGAGCCGCGCCGCTACATGAATCTCTTCAGCAAGTTGCTAAACCTACCGGCAGATGAGCTTGAGGCGATTGTCGATGCCATCATGAATATTAGTGCCGATGTTGATTAATGCGAATTGTATTTTTACGCAAGAGCCACGTCTACATGTATGAACTCTGTTTCTGTAAAGCGACAGAGAAACATAGCAAGGCAATGACCGCCAGTATTTTAAGCCACCAGAGAAAGGACCGATTAATAATGCAGGGGCAACACGAACACCCTAATCACCAGCGGCGATTCCTCGCTCGGAGTCCGCTGTTACAACGTCACCCGGTACTGACACCCATAGTCCTTCTCGGTTGCTCACTTGTACTAGGGAGCATCAGTTTCTTCATGGACTCACTATTTCCAATACTGGCATTTATCGAAATGTCAGTCGGAACTCTCGCAAACCTATGCTTATCAATCGCCTTCGTACTGGGAATCGCTGGCATACTGGTCGGCATCATCAGTATTCTTGAACAAGTTGATCGGTCTTGCTCATTAATGAGGCTACCGATGACAATGTTTACAAGGCTAAAGGAGCAAAGCTATGCCAATCGCAACTGATCCACTTTCTTTGCTGTTTATTGCCTGTTTTCTCTTCGGACTGCTCTTCATGGTGGCGGCAGCCCTTCTGGGAAGTTTAGGGCATGGTACACATGCTACACATAGCGTTGGTCATGGAGTACATGCCGCCCACATCCACACGGGACAAGCAACTGCGGTCAAAGGTCTACATGTGGGTCATGGAACAACACATCCTACCAACCAGGGCGCAAAAGGATCTGTTGCTAGAACTAGTGGCTCGACCAACAACGTTTCGCTGTTTGCCTATGTGAACCCCACCACTGTAGCTGTCTTCCTGCTAGGGTTCGGCTTTTTCGGCTACGTCTTCCATGATACAGCCGGATTTATACTGCCCCTCACCCTTGTTCTGGCGGCGATTGGTGGCCTCCTAGTCGCTCTTCTGCTTCTCGCCATAATTAGTCGCACCTTCGGCGATAGCGAGGGCGCAACTATACAGGACGTATCGGATCGTGTGGGTATGTTGGGCAAGGTGAGCATTGCCATACCCGAAAACGGGCTAGGCGAAGTCCTCTATGTCTCCCCTGGCGGAATGCGCAAGACTATTCCGGCACGAAGCATAGACGGGCGTCGCCTTGAGCGCGATCAGGAGGTGGTTGTCGTCAATTATCAGCGTGGAGTCGCCGAGATTGACACCTGGGATCATTTTGTAAATCGTGAAGATATTCCATCAGACGCGGTACCTGACAATGATGAACTGGCAGAACTGCGTGCATTGCTTGAGGAACCAGAGAAAAAAGACACACAATTTGTCATGCGAAAAGATGCCCAAAAGGAGTAACACAATATGGATCCTCTTCTAATAGTAGGTATTGGTGTCGCTGCATTAATCATTGTAATCTTTGTGGTGATCAGAATCGTTGGCGGCCTTCTACGTAAGGTCGGTCCCAACCAGGCCCTTATTGTCTACGGTGCGGGTGGCACAAAGGTTATCACCGGAGGTTCACACTTCGTGCTTCCTCTGTACCAACGTGCCCAGGAGTTCCCACTTGAGTTGATGTCCTTCGACGTTGCCCCTCCACAGGACCTGTATACCTCTCAGGGTGTCGCGGTCAACGTTGAAGCCGTCACTCAAATCAAAGTCCGTTCCGATGAAGAAAGTATCAGGACCGCCGCCGAGCAGTTTTTAAGCAAGCCCCAGGAGGACCGTGAGAACCTGATTCGCCTGGTCATGGAAGGCCATCTGCGCGGTATCGTTGGTCAGTTGACCGTCGAGGACCTGGTCAAAGACCCGGAGAACGTCGGCGCGAAGATGCTCAAGACCGTCACCCCCGATATGGAGAAGATGGGGCTAGAGGTCATCTCGTTCACCATTAAAGATGTACGTGACAAAAACGACTACATCACCAACATGGGTCGTCCACAAATCGTCGAGAACCGTAAGCGAGCCGATATCGCCGCAGCTATCGCATTGCGTGATACACAAATTCAGCAGGCCGGCGCTACTCGTGAAGCTGCTGTAGCGAAATCAATGGCCGATCAAGAACGTGTTAAAGCTGAAACGGAATCGCTTGCTCTTCAGGCGGCCTCACAACGTAACTTGTCACTCAAAAAAGCAGAGTTCGATGGCGAGGTCAAGCGACAGCAAGCATCAGCCGATAAGGCTTACGACATCCAGGCCAACGTCTCGCAGCAGCAGGTTATCGCTGAGGCCATCAAGGTAACAGAGGTTGAGAAGATCGCGCAAATCAAAGTGCAGCAAGCCGAAATTCAACGCCGTGAGCTAGAGCTGCAAGCGACCATTCAGAAGGCAGCAGAGGCCGAGCGTCGCCGCATCGAGACGGTCGCAGAGGCCGAGCGACAACGCCTTACCCTTGAGGCACAAGGTCAGGCCGATGCATCTAAAGCACGCGGACTTGGTGAAGCCGATGCCAGCCGAGCTAGAGGTCTTGCAGAGGCCGAAGTCGTTCGTGCTCGCGGTCTCGCCGAAGCCGAGGTCATTCGTGCTAAAGGTGAAGCCGAAGCCGACGCGATGAAGGTCAAAGCGGCAGCGTACCATGAGTATAACCAGGCCGCCGTGTTGGACAAGCTCCTCACAGGTATGCCGGAGATGGTCCGTGCCATCGCCGAGCCGTTGGGCAAGGTCGATAAGGTGACAATCGTCTCGACCGGCAATGGCAACAGCAAAGACGGTCTGGGTGCCAGCCGTCTCACCGGTGACATCGTGAACATGGTCGCACAGGTACCGGCCCTCTTTGAACTGCTCAGCGGAACTCGCATCGGCGATCTGATGAACAATGTACCGGCCCTGGCAAACCAGGATGGGCATAATGGCACAAATGGGAACAGTGCAAACGGTGTACGCGCCGATGAGAAAGTGAGCACCTTTGAGTAGGGGCCCGATTGATCGCGCCCGCCCGATTGATCGCGCCCGTCCGATTGATCGCGCCCGCCCGATTGATCGCGCCCGTCCCCTCCTGATTTATCAGGTGTCGGGTACCCATCTATCGCGCCTAACATACAATACGCAGCCACCTGACGCCTGTAAGGGTGCCAGGTGGAAACCCTTTATTATAAGTCTGGAGCAACTTAATGAACTTGTTGGAACGTGTGCTTACCTTGCTACGCGCCAATCTCAATAGCGTTGTTGAGAAGTCAGATGATCCTGAAAAGGTCCTGCGCCAACTACAACTTGACATGCGTAATCAGTTGGTACAAGTCAAGACGCAGGTCGCTACCGCTATCGCAGAGGGTCATAAGTTGCAAAAGCGCAGCAAAGAACGCGTGGCGGAGGCTGAGTTGTGGATGAAGAAGGCAGAGCAGGCGATTCAACAGGGCAATGATGACGCCGCGAGAGCGGCACTCACACGGCATAATGATATCAATAAGCAGGCACAACGCTACCAACAGCAGCAAAAAGAGCAAGAGCAACTTGTTATGACCATGCGTAGTGCCCTGCGCCAGCTAGAAGCGAAAATATCTGAGGTCGAGACGACCATTGATCTGCTCGTCGCACGTAAGCGCAACGCACTTCTGCAGCAACGTGTATTTGATGCTCTCAACATGAATGGCAGTCCAAAAGACAAAGAGCGCACCGCTAAAGCACAGGATGCCGTCTTAGAAGCTGAAGCTCGCGCTCGAGCCCTGGCAGCTCTGCACAAACGCGACCTCGACACGCAGCTCGATCAACTGACCAATGAGCAGATCGTAGAACAACAACTGCGTAATCTCAAAGGAAAAAATGGCTCACCACAGGAACCTTCTCTTTTACCAGAAGGACCCGGCCCTGAAACGGCACCACTACTACAGCCACGTCCAACACTGAACGAACCAGCAAAAAAACGTTTCTCTGAGAAAGAAGATGGCCCATCAGACCCATCTCACACACTCAAGAACAGAGACCTTACTCGTCTAAAAAAACTGTTAGAGACGCGTCAAAACTCTTCATCGAAAGAGTAAGCTAGAGATCAAAGGTGTAGTCGAGGCTGGGACGGCGTGCATTCCAGCCTCGACTACACCTTTGATCTCTAGCTATTATCTATTAAAGAGAATTGCGAATGCGATGATAATCACCATTGCAATAACTATACCGATAATGAAAGAGAAACGGTTGTTGCTCTTCTCTTCTTCTGTCGGTGGAAGCTTTTCGCTGCTCATCATGTATCCTTTTCTAGAACCGTAGAGCGGCTGCGACAGCTTCTTCAATGCTCGCCATCACCTCTACGCTCTCATTCGGGTCGGCCTCACGCGTGGTAATAAGCACCTGAAAAGCATTCTTCTCACCGCCTACCACACGCATCAGAATATGTCTGTCCGCACTAGTAATAACAGTATTCTCATACACCCCCCACGCACCCTCCTCTAATGATTGCAACACACTCATCAAAATGACACTAAAATTCTTACATATTCTGGAGGTGTCCAGGTCCTCTACCGCTACCTGCGCGATAGGCTGTCCATCCGCGCTAACCACCGCCGCGGCGATAAACCCCTTGATGGAATAACTCAGGGTTTGCAGTACAGATACTAGCACAGTATAGTTGTAGCTTTGCTTCACAGCAAGCCATTCATTGCTGACTACCTGAGCGCGGGTAGACCCCGGGCTAGACGCATCGGCGGCGTTGGTAGTCTGAATAGCACGTTGTTCACCCACCAGCCCCATAGAATGCGTCAGATGACCATCAGCATCGTGGCGACTGCTCGCATCATTCGCTTGCACCTCTTGAAGTGAGAGCGCATCACTCTTTTTGCGCGAGGTGATAATACTCCTTAATGAGCCACTGGGCGATTGTTCCGTAACCCCTGCCTGCTCCCACTCAGGTGATATTCTACGCACGCGTGTGTTTATAGCCAGCGTTTGTTGAGAGTCTGTCGCCTCCTCTGTTTGCTCTACTATCTTCTGAGCACGGATAGGACGTTGCGGTCGTTGGAGTTGCTGCCGTTGCGAAGAGAGCCGCCGTGATGGAGGCTGCCATTCGGCAGGAGCAGGCTTCAACTTAGGCGTAGTAGGAACCCTTGGCTTCTGCGTAGAGCCTGGGAGCGACGATGATCGTATTGCAGGCAATCCCGGAGCAGTTGGTTGATCAGTCAACCACGACGGTAAATCTTCATGGTTGGCAAGTTTGTCATCATGGTCATTAAATTCCTCAGTCTTGTGCCCACCAGTATTTCCCTGGCGTGTTGCTCCAAAGAAAGGCGTAACAGGAACAGAGCGAACATCATCAGAGCCTGTAGTATTAAACTTATTTGTTTGTTCCCACCATTCTCTGCTCTCACCATCCGCGCCATCGGCTCCCGACACTCCTTGTTCCTGGAACACAGGGACTTCAACAGGAACCTGCTGAGATATATTCTGCGGTCCTGTACCCATACCTATATGTTCCATATGTTCTGTCAGGACCAAAAACGGGCTATCCTCATCTTGCTCTGCCAGAGGCAACTCTACTCTATTCTGTTCCTCATCAGGTTGCTGCTGCGCCTGAGCATATTTCGTGCGATATTGAAATGCTTGCAAAATTAGACGAGACAAGGGTTGCGTAACATTAGGAGTCACCTGCTCATTCCACGGCTGGTGAACAACGGTTCCATTCTTATGAGCCGCCAACGCGAAAAATGCCCCTTCACCTCGCAGCACCCCATACTCCGCCCACACCAGGCTGCCCCCATGAAAACATAGCATTCCGCGCTCTTCAAGCCCGGTGCTGACCAACAAAGCAATACTCTTGCGACTCGTGGAGATGATCTGAATAACATCGAGCAGATCGAACGAGTCCAGGCTAGCAGAAAAACCTGTTTGTACCAGGAGACGGCGTAACTCTTCCTTTAAGAGGTGCAGGTCCAACGGCTTTTCCAGGTAACTCACCGCGCCACTCTCTAATGCCTGAGTGCGAGCCGCGTTCCCCGGCTCGCCTATAAGAATGACACGCGTGTTTGGCCGATATGCACGTAACCACTGCAGCACCTCAAAACCATCTGCCCCTGGCGTCTTGAGATCACAGATCACCACGTCATGCTCCTCTGCCCAGAGGATGTGTACCGCATCTCTGCCATTCGTCGTGCCATTGACGATATAGCCATCCTTGCGCAGAGAATTGACGATATTACGGTTGAGACGTTCTTCATCCTCAACCACAAAAATACGCCATCGTTCAGACATTGTTCCTACCACCTGAAACTGTTTTCATCGGTGTCTACTTTTACGTATGCCTCGTTCGTGCTTGCCCGCGACCATCTACCTATACAGGTACCAACTCGGGTTCCTTCCTCCATAGGCATGGAGTTCCTCTTCCTTAGTTTCTTTGCGATCACTTGCAGAGTGTATCACGATGCCAGGGGGATAGCAAGATGTGTAATTTTTCTTTCAAAAATGCTATACTCGTGTAGGAGCATAATGTATCGCGCCTGTATCGCCCATTCGTATAGTATGGAACAACGGACGCGATAGAGAATGCTAACAGATTAATCCAACGAGGCATCCGCCCCAATTGGTCAGGCCATACGAATGAACAGAAAATAGGAGGACGAATATTATGATAGAGCACGATATACCACAGGACTCCTGGAAGCAGATGGCGGGAACAGCGGCGGTAAAGTTGGTCGAAGACGGCATGTTCGTAGGTCTCGGCACAGGTTCTACATCCAGTTTCATGATCTACGCACTTGCGCAGCGCGTTCAGGCAGATCTGCGCATCGCTGGCGCGGTCGCCTCCTCGCAAGCCTCACATGACCTCGCCGAAAACCTCGGTATCCCTATGACCGATCTCGACACTCATCCCGTGCTTGATCTCTACATCGACAGTGCCGACGAGATAGACACGCAGCTCAACCTCCTCAAAGGAGGGGGCGGTGCCTTGCTCCGTGAGAAGATTGTCGCCTCCTGCTCACGACGCTTCATCGTCATAGCCGATATCACCAAGCAAGTTGTACACCTGGGACAAAAGTTCCCTGTCCCCGTTGAGGTTACGCCCTTTGGAGTAACTCCTGTCCGCAAACACCTGGAAGCACTCGGAGCCTCTGTGCAACTACGACAGCTTGCAGACAACGTCTTCGTTACCGAGAACAACAATCTCATTCTCGATTGCACCTTCCCAGGTGGCATCTCGGACCCAGTAACCCTGAATGTCAACATGCACAGTATAGTCGGCGTCGTCGAGACAGGACTGTTCCTCAACATGGCTGCACAGGCCATCATAGGGGGTCCCAACGGAGTACAAATTCTACCTTGACTGGTAAGCAACCAACTTGTATTCCTTGACATTACTCTATTCCGCCAGTTATACTTGGGTTACTTAATACATACCCCTCATAGCAAAAGGAGGTGCAATCAACCGCCTTTACTTTTATTTTCCTGTAGCATCCACCTTATACAACCGTCCCTTACAGCTATTTACACGCGTCATCTCCGCGTTTTCAACGCAAAGGAGTAGGTATTGTGAGCAAAGTCTCGATAGACTCCTCTACTGCCAGTCCTTGGACACTCACCACTGAGCGCATCGTCATCGCGGGTGTCCTCGCCGCCATCACCATCATCCTGGGTCTTATCCCCGGCATTGGATTTATTCCTCTTCCTAATATCGCTGGTCATGCCACCATTGAACACATACCTACCATTCTTGGCGGTGTAGTGGCAGGACCTATCGTAGGCGTGGTATCCGGCTTGATCTTTGGTATCGTCAGCTTTGCAAATCCCTTAGCAGCTCCAATATTCAAAGATCCCCTGGTCTCTATCTTGCCGCGCATATTTATTGGTTTAACTGCATGGGCGACCTTTGCAGCCCTTGTACGTGCCAATCGTGATTTTGCGGCAGCGGCAGCGGGTTTTGTTGGTGCAGCAACCAATACTGTTCTTGTGGTAACAATGATTGTCGTACGTGGTTATGCTCCCCTGGGTCCTCTAGTAGCCTCTGTCGCGCTACAGGCAACCTTAGAAGCAATCATAGCCGCTATTCTAACGGTCCTCCTGGCTCGCGTCTTCTATATCCTGGAAGCACGTCTTGTTCGTGCCCCGGATACGAAGCCGCGTGACCAGTTACCCTATTAGCTATGCTTGAAGTCAACAATATTACCTTTAACTACAGCACACAGGGGGAGCAAGATGCTCCCCCGGCATTACGCAATGTGACCTTACACATAAACGAGGGTCAAACCATTGCCATTATTGGTCACAATGGTTCGGGCAAGAGTACGCTCGCCAAACTCCTTGCCGCCATTTTACGGCCTAATAGTGGAACAGTTCTCGTTGATGGATTGCGTACTAACGCGGGCGGTGAAGATATCTGGACGATACGTCAGCGCGTCGGCATAGTCTTCCAAAATCCAGACGATCAGCTAGTAGCAAATACTGTTATCGACGACATTGCATTTGGACCAGAAAACCTTGCTCTTCCACGTTTTGAAATTGAGGAGCGTGTCCAGGAGGCCATGTCTTTGCTTGGACTGGAGTCATACGCACAGATGGCAATCAGCGAACTTTCTGTAGGCCAAAAGCAACGCGTCGCCATCGCTGGCGTTCTAGCGATGCGCCCCCGTTACTTGCTGCTCGACGAACCGACAACCATGATCTCCGGTCAGACCGCCCGTCACCTCCTGGAAACGGTGCGACGCCTCTCAAAAGAACAAGGCATCACCGTCATCCACATCACTCACTTCATGTATGAGGTTACAGACTTTCAACGCCTCATCGTGATGCATGAAGGGCAAGTTATGATGGATGGGACTCCTGCCACCGTCTTTGCACAAGCCGACGAACTACAAGCGGTAGGTCTGGACGTACCGATGGTCACGCGCCTCGCTCGACACTTACGAGCACGCGGTTGGACACAATTACCAGAAGTGGTCCTCTCCACCAATCAACTAAAGGTGGGCTTATGCTCTTCGAACTAAAAAACGTGTATCATACCTACCTGCGTGGCACTCCATTTGCAGTCGAAGCCCTACGCGGTCTATCCTTTTCTATTGCTGCTGGACAGACCACTGCACTGGTTGGACCTACTAAAGCTGGCAAATCAACAGTCGTCGAGCTACTCGCCGGACTTATCAAACCAGCGCCAGGAACTGCTTTCTTCGAAGGTTCTGACATTGCAGCATCCTCATTTGACCTTGAACGTATTCGTTCACAAATAGGTATTGTGTTTCAATCAGCTGAATCACAAATCTTCGAGGAGACCGTAGGGAAAGATGTCTCCTTTGGTCCACGCCGCAAAAAATTGCCAGTAGCTGAGTCGCGCCGCCTCGTACAAGAATCTCTGGAAGCTGTTGGACTCCCTTACGAAGACTTCCGTTCGCGCTATACCTATGCCCTGAGTGGTGGTCAAAAGCGGCGCGTTGCCATTGCAGGCGTCCTCGCTCTTCAACCCGAGGTAATTGTGTTCGACGAACCAACAGCGGGTCTCGATCCACAAGGACGCCGCGAACTATTAGATATTATTGTTCGCCTGAAGCAACGTCAAGACTTGACCACTGTCTATGTCTCTAGCAGCTTACAAGAAGTCATTGAGATAGCGGACACAATTCATATTCTTGATCAGGGACAGCTCGCCTTCAGTGGTGCTCCTCGCGACATACTAGCGCGCGCAAGTGAACTTACGGCACTTGACATCACCTTGCCAGAAGCCACACAGATAGCTCTAGCTCTATGTGACATCATGCCAGCAATACGCACAGATGTGTTCAGTTTAGTGGAATTGGAAGCGGAAATTGCGAAGAACGCTGTGGGGATGCAATCATGATTGAAATTTCACGTAATATCAACTTTGGACAATACATCAATAATGGCTCGGCCTTCACGCGCATGGACCCACGCACCAAGTTACTCTGTGTAGTGTTGCTCATCGCCGCAGCCTCCTACCTAAGCAAATTTACAGCGTTTGCCGCGTTTCTTCTGCTCTGTATCGCGCTGCAATCGTTCTCACGCATCTCAACGCCATATGTTCTGGGAAGTTTCAAACCATTTCTAGGCTTCCTCATTTTCATCTTTTGCTTAGAGGTACTCTTCTACCAATCGCCGCCGCACACAAAACAACTCTGGCAATGGTGGATACTCAACATCTCATGGGCAGGCATCATTAACAGCACGCTCACCATTATACGTGTCCTCTTCTTGTACTACTTTGTGTCGATGCTTATGTTCACTACACCACTGGTTGACCTTACTGATGGCTCGGAGGCTCTACTATCACCTCTACAAAAAATAGGCATACCTATCAGTGGATTTATCATGGTTTTGGTGATTGCCTTCAAATTTGTCCCCATCTTCGTTACCGAAATCGAACACTTAATGAAGGCACAAGCCGCACGCGGTGTTCGCTTCGACCAGGGAAATTTTATTCAGCGTACCACCAAAATCGCCCCTTTGCTTATACCCCTCTTCGTCAGCGGCTTCAAACGAGCAGAGGTTCTGACCGTCGCAATGGAAGCGCGTTGCTATGGCGGTCGTCCCGGTTGGAAACGCAGCAAACGCCGTGCGCTCCACTTCGAGCGCTTCGATGCGCTGGTACTCGCTATCACCATCATCGTATGCATAGTAGCAGTTATTGTGAACATTGTTGCACCGATATAGGAGGCGATTATGCTATTTGACAAAATGATCGGGGATTATGTAGGGGTCTCATTCATTACACCCTTGGTTGCCACAATCCCACGATAGGATCATTGGCGACGCAAGGGTGTAATGAATGAGACCCCTACATAATCCTGCGTTATCACGTTATTCTGCCGAATGTGTAACCGTCTCTAGGTGTTATGTTTCATAGACGAGGAGCCTACCATACATGCCCACACCACTACAGCCAGAGCATTCCGAATCCATCCAGCACGCGGCAGAGGCGCTTCTGGATGACGCCATCGCCTTCCTACAAGGTCTCATTCACATCCCTACCGTAAACCCACCAGGAAACTCCTACCCTGAGTGCGCGCGTTACATCGGCAAGCACCTGCATGACCTTGGCTATACAGTGGAATATATCGAACTAACGCCAGCAGAAGTAGCCGAACTTGCGCCCTACGGCGAGGACATGCCTCGTACCAACGTCGTAGGACGCCTAGCCGGTCCTTACGCATCACCAACACTCCACTTTAACGGGCATATGGATGTTGTACCCGTCGGTTCCGGCTGGTCCACTAACCCCTTTGGTGGAGAGATACATAACAAGCGCATCTTCGGGCGTGGCACCTCTGATATGAAAGGAGGTATCGCAGCCCAAATATACGCGGTCGAGGCCATCCGACACGCTGGCCTACGACTCCAGGGCACCATCGAGCAGAGCGGAGTCGTCGATGAGGAGAGCACAGGCAATCGCAACGCCGGTATGGGTCTGCTTGTCGAGCGTGGTTATATCTCATCCAAGCACACCAACTATGTTGTTATCACCGAGCCATTGAATGTCGATAATATCTGCCTCGGTCATCGCGGAGCCATCTGGGGCGAGATCACCACCTTCGGGTTACAATCGCATGGCAGCACACCTGAGCGCGGTATTAACGCTCTCGAATACATGGCAAATTTCATCGCTGAGACAACACAGGAACTTCGCCCAAGTCTGCAACAACGCCTCAATAGCCAGCCTGTCATGCCACCCAGCGCGAGTGCCGCGAGCCTCTCCTTCAACACCATCCAGGGTGGGCATAACATCAACAGCGTACCAGATCGCTGCACCGTCTCTTTCGACCGCCGTCTTGTAGTGAGTGAGCATCTCGACGATGCACGCCGCGAACTGCAACAGGTATTAGAGCGACAAGCACAGACACTCCCTGGCTTCCGCTACGAATACACTGAACGCTACGCCACCGATCCCACCTGGGTCAGCGCGGACACTCCCCTTGTTCACGCCTTTACCAGCGCCATACAGGAGGTCATAGGCCGCGGTCCTGGCTACGTGTGTAGTCCTGGGACCGACGACCAGCGCTTCGTCGTCCACAACGCGGGCATCGAACAGTGCATCATCTACGGCCCCGGCGAGATTACGCAAACTCATATCACTGACGAGTCTCTAGCCCTCGATGACCTCTTAAACTCTATCAAAGTCATGGCACTGGCAACAGCGACTCTATTGGGTGTGGAATAGGAGAGGAGCACAAACATGCAAACGAACGCTACCCATACCATCAACGCTTCATTTCCCCTTGGCAACGATTATCGTCTCTTTGTCGGCGGTGAATGGGTTGATGCACAAAAACACGTAGAGATTCGTTTTCCTTACGACCGTAATATCCTGGTTGGACGCGTCGCATGGGCGGAACAGCAGCACGTCGATACAGCATTAGAGCTTGCCCGCGAGGGTGCGCGAGAGATGGCGGCATGGCCTCTTCATCGCCGCGCCTCCCTTCTGCATCGTGTCGCCGATCTCATCGCAGCCAACGCCGAACGGTTCGCATGGCTCATCGTGCATGAAGTGGGCAAACCCCTCAAGGATGCTCATCTCGAAATCGCGCGTGCAGTGGCAGCCGTTCGCCTGGCAGCAGAGGAGGCGACACGCATCGCAGGTGAGGTTGTTCCGATGGATGCGGTGCCAGGAGGCGAGGGGCGCATCGCCTACACCGTGCGTCGTCCACTCGGCACCATCGTCGGCATCACAGGCTTCAACTTCCCACTGCTCCTGGACTGTCACAAGATCGCGCCAGCCCTCGCAGCCGGAAACGCCATTGTCCTCAAACCAGCCCCCGACACCCCCATCACCGCCTTAGAGCTAGCAGCCATCTTCGTCGCGGCAGGAATACCCCGTGGGGCTTTGAGCGTCCTCCCCGGCGGCGACGATATCGGCGAGTCTCTAGTACGCGATGAACGTGTTGCCATGATTACCTTCACTGGCAGTTCGGCAGTGGGCAAGCATATCCGCTCGGTCGCGGGCTACAAGCGCGTCACCCTCGAACTCGGCAACAACTCGCCCCTCATCATCGAGGCTGATGCCGACCTGCAACGAGCGGTGGCGCGAGTCGTCGCAGGTGGTTACTACGCTGTAGGACAAGCTTGTATCGCCGTTCAGCGCATCTACGCCCAACGTGCCATCTGTGAGGAATTCGCCCATAACCTCGCGGAACAGGTCAGTACACTGCGCACAGGCGATCCACGCGACCCCAACACCGATAGCTCTACCCTCATCAGTGAACAAGCTACAAGGCGTGTCATGAGCGTCATTCAAGAGGCGCAGGCACAAGGCGCGCAACTCCTTACAGGCGGCGAACTGCTCCCCGACAACTGTATTACCCCTGCCGTCCTGTTAGGCGTCACTCCATCCATGCAGATATGCCAGAACGAACTTTTCGGGCCAGCCGTAGCCATCGCCCCCTATGACACGCTCGACGAGGCCATTGAACTGGCAAATAGCACACCCTATGGTCTACAGGCAGGCATCTTCACCAGCAATCTCAAAACAGCCTTCCAAGCGGCTGAGCAACTCGACTTCGGCGGCGTCCACATCAACGAGGTATCCAGCTATCGTGCCGACCACATGCCCTACGGCGGCATCAAAGCAAGCGGCATAGGTCGTGAAGGCCCTCGTTACGCCATCGAAGAGATGAGCGAAACAAAAATCATCATCATTACACCATAACATCACGCCGCGTAAATGCTCTTCCCCTGTCCATAATACGACTCGTAGATGTGCTGGTAGACCTGCTCGCACTTTTGCTCGTACATCTCTTTGGTGTAGCTGGATGGCAGACCAGCCTCGAACATTTTTTTGACAGTGTTCTTTACAGATGCCCGCGCCTGCTGTTTCTTGCGCCAGTCGAGCACAAGTTTCTCACGCTTCAAAATCTCCACCAGTTCTCGCACAACTTTCTTGACCTGCTCTCGTTCCTTGTCTGAAAGCGCTACACCGTTCTCTTCTGACTTTAGAAGCATATCGAAGACGGCGAGTTCTTCCTCGGAGAGTCGCTCCGCCATGTGACGCTGATCCTCTGCCTGAAGATCGTCTCGAATAAAGAGTAGCAACTGTTCATAGAGAATATCGACGTTCTTGCTGCCTGAGTTGTAGTCTTCTATCAGCTTCTCGAACTTCTCCTGGTAGTTGACCCTACTTTTGTTGAGCTTTACCATTGCGTTAAGTTTGCTATTGATCGCGCCGCGCAGCTTCTCGACCTCGGTATGCTTGTAAGCTGTCTCGAATTTGGCTCGCAGTGCGTCAAAGTCGATTTTACTCAGGTCGATGTAGCGACCGTCGTCATACTCGCCGTATTCATGAATGATGTATCCTTTAGTTGCGATGGATGAACCAACCAGCATTGCAACCTCTTGCATTACCTCCTGCATATCCGGTGGACGCGAGAGCAGGTTGATTCTTGCGAGTAGCACGGTAAAAACCTCAACGAGAGGCTTGTACTGGTTCGCATCAGGCTGGGGCAAAATTGCTTTGTACAGTTTGACAATAGCTCTCGCCTGTGAGAGATAGTTTTGCTTGATATCGTCGGAGGCGACAAGCGCGTTCTCGGCGGCATCCAGGAGTTTCAGGCGGTTGAAGTCTTTTGCTGATGTTGCCGCGATTGCCTGGGGATCGACGCCTTGTTCGTTACAAAAGAGAACCAACTCTGCAATGCCCTGTTTCAGAAGCAGAACGAGTTCGCTTTTATCCTCAACGGGCGAATCTCCCTCTTGAATTCCACCGCCGCTTCCCGTGCCGTAGATCGCCAGAGCCTTTTGTAGATTGCGGAAGACACCGACGTAATCGACGATGAGACCGTTGGTTTTGTCCTGAAAGACGCGATTGGCCCTTGCTATCGTCTGCATCAGGGTATGGTTGCGCATAGGCTTATCAAGGTAGATCGTGGAGAGGCTGGGTACATCGAAGCCGGTCATCCACATGGCGCAGACAAAGACGATACGCAGGGGGTCATCGGAGTCCTTAAACTTCTTCTCAAGGCCCTCTGTTTTCATACGCCTGCGATGCGGCAGAATATCTAACCCCTTCTGCTTAAAGTCGGCTATCTCGTTTTGCCCCTGCGAGATGACGACCGCCATGTCGGTTTGAGTCATATAGGTAATCTTGTCATTCAAGGCTTGCCGCTCATCGGCATCTTTGCAGCGAGCGAGCTGCGCCTTCAGATTGTCGAGGTATCGCTGCCAGTAGACCTGTACTTTATTGTACATGCGTACCGCGGTGGCTTTGTCGATGGAAACCATCATCGCCTTGTCCAGGCGTCCACGCCCCATGAACTGCTTGACCATATCCTCGGCAATTTTTTCCAGGCGGTCGTCAGTAGTAATCAGGGAATAGTCGCGCAGGAACTCGCGCTCGATCAGCTTCTCTTGCTGCTCGTCGAGGTCGGCCTCTTCAAGAACCTGCTCCATTTTCTCGTTGAGTTCGGCATTCGTCAGTTGCAGTTCGGGGATGCGGTTCTCGTAAAAGAGGGCAACGGTGGTGCCGTCCTCAATGGACTGGCGGAAGTTGTAGACGCTGACATAATCGCCGAAGACGCGCCACGTCTCCCCTTCGCCGCTCTCCTTCATCAAGGGTGTCCCAGTAAAACCGATGAAGGCCGCGTTTGGTAGAGCATTGCGCATATTCCCTGCTAGCGTATCGTACTGGCTGCGATGCGCCTCGTCGGTCATGACGATGATATCCGAGCGGTCGGATAGCTCTGGATAGGTCTTGCCCTGCTCAACGTGGAACTTTTGAATCAGCGTAAAGACCGTGCGGTGATCGGCACGCAGTAACTCTTTGAGATGTTCACCGCTATCGGCGCGTACCTCCTCTTCGAGTTCGGTCACGGCTCCGCCATTAGCAAAGGTCTTGTAAATCTGGTTGTCAAGATCGTCGCGGTCGGTCACGATCACAAAGGTCCAGTTGCCCTTGATTTTGCGCTGCACCTTCTGCGAAAAGAAAATCATCGAGAAGCTCTTGCCGCTGCCCTGCGTATGCCAGAACACGCCCAGCCGTCCCTGGTTGTTGCGAATATGCCGCACAGCCTCAAGCGCGTTGTTGACGCCGAGGTATTGATGGTTCCTGGCGATAATCTTTCTGAGGTCGCCACTTGCATCGCTGAACAGCGTAAAGTTCTCTACGATATCGAGCAGGCGCTGCTTCTCGCAGGTGCCACGAATCATCGTCTCCAGCGAGACAGCCCCCTCTTCGTCTTCGCTTTCGATGCGCTTCCACTCGAAGAAGTGCTCCCAGCCAGCAGTAATGCTCCCGATGCGACTCTGGCTCCCGTTCGACAGGATGACGAGGGCGTTGTACCAGAAGAGTTGCGGAATGGTATCCTTATAGTCGCGCAGATTGTCGTTGAAGGCATCCTCCACGGACTTATGCGATGCCTTGAACTCACAGAAAATCAGTGGCAGACCATTGACGAAGCCCACGAGGTCGGGGCGTCGGTCATGGAACGGACCAGTAACCCACAATTGCGAGACGAGCAAAAAATCATTATTGTCGGGCGTTATCCAATCAATCACGCGTACAAGTTCGCTGACCTCGTCGCCCTCATCATCGCGGAAAGTAACGTTGACGCCATCTTTCAACAATTGATACACCTCGCGGTTCGCGGAGGCAAGACTCAAAACGCTCCGAGAACGCGTCAACTCCTCGATAGCCAGCCCAATCGCCTCCGCTGGCAGGCCAGGATTGAGCCGCTGCAAAGCCTTACGCAACTCACGAACAAGCACCACCTCGGTTGTCGTCTCGCGCCCCAACATACTGTTTGGTCCCAGCCGCTCTCGCTCCCTGTAAGCATTCAGCGTTTTGTATCCCAGCTCGCCAATTAAAGCGATAGCGGGTTGCTCGACCAGTAAATTCTCAGAGTTCTCGTTCATAAGCCCAGGTTCTTTCTAGCTCTGTTACAGCGATTCACACTGCCAACCCCCGTAGGGGTCTAATTCATTAGACCCTTCGGCCACCACATTACCAACGTGGGATCATCCCCAAACATGGATGTAATGCATGAGACCCCTACAATCCATACCATCCGTTTTCCGATTATACGTGACTATCCCCACAACGTCATCTTTTGCTCGTCTGCCAGGACAACCTCCTCATCCATCACAGGTTCCGTACCTGCATCTTTCGTACTCATCACCTCGCCTATATCAATATCTAGCCCCTCCACATCCACCTCGCCTGAAATGAGCTTTGGTAGCAGCAGATCACGTGTGCGACGAAGATTTGTGTTTTTCCGTGCTAGGATGTAAATACTGCGAAACAAGGGCGATACCTGCTCCTCAAATTTATGCAGAGTTCCTGTATCTGGCTGAGCAATTAGGAACTTATCGAAACAAGCGATTTGCACCCTTTGCCTTCCACTAGCACCAGACATAGATTTGATAGCATTGTCCCTGAAATCATTTGAACGTGCCAACAAGTAAACATACTGCGGACAAAGAGTCTTTGAACGCAGTACAATAAATTCCGTAGAACCAAAAGCTACATCTTCATCTGAAGGCAAAAACTGTACGTATCCTGTCTTACCATTTTCAATGCATGGTGTGATACGAGCAAAGAGAGTATCACCGTTTTTGAACTTTGAGCCACTATTACCAACACGAAGTTCTATATTATCAATCAACATCGAATCGTTCACCAAGCTACTCATTGGAACAAAAGGTTTTTCTCCTTCTTTTGGAACTCGTGTTGACGGGTCAATGTGTACTGCTGTACTCACCTTCACTACTTCCCACCTCTCTGGTATCATCCCAAGCGCAGACTCAACCATCCTATTCTTTTCGTATCCTGGAAAACGGAAATACACAAACCACTCGCGGTACAGCGATTGTGCCATCTCCTCTAAAATAGCGATGCGTCGCATGTTGTTCTCTATCAGGTCGTCGTAGGCTGAGAGAATGGCGGCGATTTTGCGCTGAGTGGGAAGGGGAGGACATGGAACGTAGAGCAATGCAAGTTCACTGGCTCTAATTCCTGCGGCAGCGACCTGCATCACGAGAGATTGTGTGCTGTTTTTCCCTGCTGGTGATGAAAAATAATAATAGTAAAAAAGAGGCTCAGCCTTCGTGTGATCTAATCGAACTCTGATTATATGTGATTCAAAGGTTGTCAGTTCTGGTGCTTCTAGTACAACTGAACACTTACCTGCTCCCGATGCAATGAGTGATTGACGCGCAAAAAGCAAATCACCAACTTTGATAGAGTATTTTTCCTTCTCAGTTTCGCTCATCAATACCAAATCCATCTCAGGATTCCGAATACGATTATAAGCGAAGAGTTCGCCCATATTAACCATCTTGTAGCCAACACCTCGGACGGACTTAGGACGCATCAATCCATTCTTAGATGGTTCCGCGTATAATTCATTAAAAGGTCTGGTATTCCATATCGCCATCACTCTCCCACCTCCAACAACATAGCCACATTCGCCGCTATCTTCTCCTCCAACTCGTGCGCCTCAGCGTTGAGCACTTCTAGCTCTTCACTCAAAGTTTCTAGTCTCACTTTGAAGTCGATGTCGTCCACAGCGCGTTCGGCGACTCCAATGTAGCGTCCAGGGTTGAGACTCCAGCCTTGGGCTTCGATTTCTTGGAGGGTTGCGACTTTGCAGAGACCTGCTATGTCGGCGTAGGTGCCAGCGGGAAAGAGTTCTTGCATGCGGGCCGCACTGCCGTAAGCGGTTTCGATGGGTTCACTCCGGTAGAGGCGCACGATGTTGGCAAGGAGTTCGATCTGGTCGGGCGTGAAGTCGCGATGGGCGCGGTCAAGCTGGCGGTAGATGTGGCGCGCGTCGAGAAAGAGAACCTTGTCGCGGCGGTCGGTCTCGCGCTTGCCTTTGTCGAGGAACCAGAGCGTGCAGGGCAGCGTGACGGTGTAGAAGAAGTTGGAGCCGACAGAGACCATCACGTCTACGGCGTGCGCTTGAATGAGCTTCTGGCGAATGTCGAGTTCGGAGCCGCGTGCATCGCTGGCGGAGTTTGCCATGACAAAGCCTGCGCGTCCCTGCGCGTTGAGTGCACTATAGAACTCCTGTATCCAGAGGTAGTTGGCGTTGTCGGTGCGCGGCGGGCCGAAGGGGTAGCGCGGGTCGTCTTTGATCTTCTCTTTGTCCACTCCATTGACGTTGAACGGTGGATTTGCCATCACGAAATCGAACTTGCCCAGGGACCTGTGGGGATTCTGGTAGTAGCTGTTGGCCTGTTTGATATCGCCTGAGAGTCCATGTACCGCCAGGTTCATAAGACACAGGTTCACGGTCTCCGAAGTCTTCTCTTGCCCATAGATGGAGATATCGGTGCCAGGGTTGCGCTGATGGTTTGAGACAAAACGCGCGCTCTGCACGAACATACCGCCCGAACCGCAGGCAGGGTCGAAGATGCGTCCATAGAACGGCTCGATGATCTCGACGATCAGCTTGACGATAGAGGTGGGCGTGAAAAATTCGCCGCCGCGCTGCCCCTCCGACATGGCGAACTTGCCCAGGAAATATTCATAGACCTTGCCGAAGAAATCGCCTTCGATATCGACAGGAATGCCGGAGAAGGTCTTGAGCAGGGCAACAAGCGTATCTTTGTCGAGCTGGTTGTATCTTTTGGGGAGGGCACCTGACAGTTCTTCGTTCTCGGCTTCGATGGCCTTCATAGCGTCGCTGATGGCTCTAGCAATATCCTCGCTCTCAGGAAGCTTGAGCAGGTTTGAGTAGCGTGCGTTCTCAGGCAAGTACATCACGCCCTGCTCCTGGTAATCGGTCTTATCAATGCTGCGGCGGCTTCCCGCGGCCTGTGCCTCCCGCAGCAGCTTTTGCTGCATCAGAGTAAACCTGTTGTCGGCGAAGCGCAGAAAGATCAGTCCCAGGACAGGCACGGAGTATTCGGAGGCTTTGAGCCTGGAGTTTGCACGCAGGCCATCGGCGGAGGCCCATAACTTCTTTTCAAGGTCGGTGTGATTTGCTGGCATCTATAAAACATCCCCACTATCTGCTGGGCGAAATAATGCTTTTTGACAAAACAATTAGACAATGGGAAAAAGCATAACCTTGCCCCTATACACACAAAAATACACAATTGCATACGTTCGCTCGCTAGTATAGCAGGAGGACATAGCAGGGGCAAGGGGTCAGGGCGAGGAGGGCACGTATCATAAAGTTTCGCGGAGAGGCTTTATGCACCACCTTGTCCCTTGTGGTCTCTTGTAATCTTACTGTGAAACCGCTCCATAGCATACAAACGTGAATCTATTGTATACTCAATGCCTACAACGACAAAGATGGACGGCATTGGGAACGTAACATTCCACAATCATCGTTGATTGACTAGAATAGGATAAGATAAATTGGCTCTCCAACATTGGATAGATATTCTTGGAGGCATCACAGGTGGTCTCGCATCGGGAGTCGAAGCATGCGCGGCTCTTATAATCGCCTTTGCTGCCATACAGGCAACCATACGAGCTATCATACAATTCTTTAGGAAATCACAATCGGAGACACAACCGGAACATCCAACTACAGAGGATATTCGACTTCGGCTTGGTAGGTGGCTAGCCCTCGCGCTTGAGTTCGAGTTAGGTGTCGATATTCTACGCACCGCTGTCGCACCTACATGGTTACAGATAGGACAGCTCGCGGCAATCGCTACGATACGAACTCTGCTAAACTACTTCCTGCAACAAGAAATAGACCGAGCTGCACGTAGGCAGCAAGGCGTAGAACCAGAACAGCAGTCACAGGTCCAGTCGGATTCGGACGGTCAAACGATGCCAAAGGCACAATCGGCTGGTAGCATGGCAGATAGAGTCAGAAATGCTCTTCGCTAACCTCTTCAACTATGGGTTATGGGCGGCCATCATCGAGTTTGCTGGAGCATTAATCATCGTCGGCTATGTCGTTGCCACCATCGTTACACTATTACGTGGCGGCACAATTGCCCATGCGCGACTTCTGGTCGCCGATGGTGCAATTGCAGGTCTTAATTTCAAGCTTGCAGGAACCCTCTTGAAAACTATCCAATTGCACACCTTGCAGCAGATACTCATATTTGCAGCCATCTTCGCACTCCGCACCATCCTCAAACGAGTGTTTACGTGGGACAGGATACGACTGCAAAGAGGGCAAGGGCACCCGCAAGGGGATGCCCCTCCCATACGAACGACGCACTAACGATGACCTGCGTATGGGAGGGGCATCCCCTTGCGGGTGCCCTTGGAGGGGCGGTGTGGCATGCTCGACGCAAAACAATGATGCGCCCTCTGCAAATAGAGGGTCTCCATCCTTACGGGTGATTGGTAGGGGCGCAATTGATTGCGCCCATCTGGGGAAGGGATGCGCGCTCACGGGCGCAATTGATTGCGCCCATCTGGGGAAGGGATGCGCGCTCACGGGCGCAATCAATTGCGCCCCTACCATCACCCAGGTAGTTCACCTGGAAGGACGTAGAACCCAAATAGAATACAAAAGACTGTCTGAACGTTTCATGATATACTTATCGTCAAGGATATGTAAGGCAACCTCATTCTCAGGAAGCGGGACAGACAGCTATGCTCAATACAGCATCATTGAACGCGGTCAACGACTCGAAGTTCTCACAAATCTTCATGAAGCCGCTCTATGACTCCTACTGCTTCTCTAACATGCCCTCGACCATCGAGTTTCTGCTCACAGGCAAAGGACAAAGCACACTCCCACTAGACGTGTTTGGGAATATCCCTACTCGCTACGACAAGGTTATTTTCTTTTTCATCGATGCATTTGGCTGGCGGTTCTTTGAGCACTACGCGGAACGCTACGAGTTTCTCAAGGCTATTCTAGCCCAAGGAGTTGCGTCAAAGGCAACATCACAGTTCCCTTCTACCACTGCCGCGCATGTCACCTGCATTCACACCGGCTTCAACGTGGGACAGAGTGGCGTCTATGAATGGACATATTACGAACCTCTGGTAGACGACCTCATCTCGCCGCTGATCTTCTCCTATGCGAATAGCGATAAAAACAAGCGCGATACCATAAAACAATCTCTTATCCCCACCCAAGAGTTCTTCCCTAAGCAGACATTCTACAAAACATTACAAACTCAGGGTATCGCTTCGCACGTCCTGCAATATCAAGGCTATACACCTTCCACATACTCAGATATTGTGTTTCGCGGTGCGAGCATTCATCCTTATCAGAGCATTCAGGAGGCGTTGGTCTACTTATCCGAACTGGTCGCCCTCAAGACCGCTGCACCTACGTACTACTTCCTCTATTTTGACCGCATTGATGTCGCCTGTCATCACTACGGGCCATTCTCAAAAGAGTTTGAGGCGGCGGTAGACACCTTTTTTACGATGATGAACGAACTGTTCTATAAAAATATACAGGGTAAACTCAACAACACGCTTTTAATAATGACCGCCGATCATGGGCAGATAGAGGTCAGCCCCAAAACGACCTGCTATCTCAACAAGCAGATAACTGGCGTTGAGCGCTACCTGAAAACGAATGCCAAAGGGCGTATCCTTGCACCTGCTGGCTCTGCACGAGACATGTTTCTTTATGTAAAAGAGGAATACATAGACGAGGCTATTGCCGACCTGCGCCAACATCTTGCAGGTCGGGCCGAGGTCTACCCTACACAAGAGTTCCTGGCACAGCACTTCTTTGGACAGCAAGAGCCATCACCTGTATTTCTGGCTCGACTAGGAAACGTCGTCATTCTTCCATACAAAAATGAAAGCGTCTGGTGGTATGAGGAAGGAGGGCAAAACATGCATTTTCTCGGTCATCATGGCGGGTTAACGCGCGAAGAGATGGAGATACCGCTGCTATTGTTACCCCTGTAATATACCTGTGTGATTTATCACACCGTAGCGGCCCGATTTATCGCGCCTGGATGCAATTCATTGCACGAAATTGTGCTAGACAACGCTTCCAACTGATACATCAGGCCGCTGCGGTTGCCCAGTTAATTTGTAAAAGATCATTATCGCGCCCGCACTCGGCAATGATACTATGTTAGTCTTATGACGAAACGGGCACGACAATCGGGCCTCTACAACATCACGATAGGAGAGTATCATGCAAGAGATAGCTACCGGCACAGACATCCTTTACCAGAGCCAGGCGGAGATACGCGAAATTCAAAATCAGCGATTCCGTCATCAAATCTCGCTCTGCTTTAAGGCCCATCCCTACTATCAGGACGTGTTCGCACGCCTCCATCTCACACCGAATGATTTCAAGACCATCGACGACCTGCACAAACTGCCCGTCACCACCAAACAAGACTATATGAAGAACCCGCAGTCCTTCAGGCTAAACCCTCTACCGGAGTTTCTGCCTCAAGAGCGTATTTTGTGGGACGTGACCTACACGACAGGTACAACCGCGGGTATGCCGACGCCATTCTTCAACACCACACACGATTATTTTGCTACTCTTGAGCAGTTGAAGCGGCTATGCGGCGTGATTGGCATCACTGAGAACGATGTTGTGATGAACCTCTTCCCGCTCACACCCGTACCACACATCGGTTTCATGCGCACACGTGACTACGCTTCTGTAGTTGGTGCCTCTGTCGTCAGCGCATTGACTGGCACACCCTATCCCGCATACCCTGTACATCGCCGTCTCGATGATGCTGTCCACATGGTTGAACAGCATAAAGGAACCGTGTTAAGCGGCATCGTAAGCTATGTGCGACGCGTCGTTATGCGTGCCGAGGAGCTAGGAGCAAACTTCTCAAGTGTGCGACTCGTCTCGGCTCTCGGTGAGCCTTGCCCACGTGGAATGCGCGAAGACATGCGACGACGTTTAGCGCGCCTGGGAGCCAAGCAACAAAATCTCGTGGTTGGCAATGCGCTTGGCTTCACTGAAATGCAGGGCAGTACGGGCGAGTGTGTCGAATTTGGCGGTGGTCACAACCCGGCCCCCGATCAGTTCTACTTCCAGGTCATCAACGAGCAGAGCCATGAGCCGCTCCCCGACGGTGAACGTGGACTCTTTACCGTCACTCACCTGGACCGAAGAGGCACAACGCTGCTGCGCTATATTGTTGGAGACCTCAACGCCATTAGCAACGAAACATGTCCACATTGTGGTCGTCAGGGTCCGCGCGTCATCACCAACACAGTACGTACCGCCGAACTGGTCAACCTCAAAGGCACACTTATCAATCCCGACGCTATTAAAGAGGCGATCTCTTCCGTCGAGGGCGTCGAAGAATACCAGATCGTCTTTACGAATGAACAACAAGATGACCCCTATTCCGGCGATAAGTTGCTAATCCGCGTCGCCAGTCAGCCCAGCGAACAAGAGCGAGTCAAAACACAGATCACGACAAAGGTTGCCGAGGCCGCCGAGATGCGCCCTGCCATCGAATTCGTAGGCATGAGCGACATCTTCGACCCAACCAAAACACTCAAATCGACCCGAGTTGTCGATCTGCGCACTGTAGAAGATTAAATAATCCGATCTGCAAGTTTTATCAGCTACCCTCGAAATAAGGCAAGACTGACCGCTTTTGGTCAAAAATGACGCTGTAAACGTGCTCAAGAGAAACTTGTACACAGGGTTAATACTACTTTGTTAGTTTCTGGAAGGATCACCTCGATGAACCTCATTTTTATCTCAATTGATAGCCTCAACTGTCATTTTCTCAAAGCCTATGGGCAAACCATTGAATTTAAGGTTGCAACTCCCACTCTTGATCGATTTGCGCAAGAAGGTACTCTCTTTGAGAATCATTACGCTGGGAGTTTGCCATGCATGCCTGCACGTCGAGAATATTTTACGGGAACTCAGGAATTCTTATGGCGTCCCTGGGGACCAATTGAACCTTTCGATACCACGGTAGCTTTAGCTGCTCGGCAAGCAGGCGTGCTTACGCAACTCATTACCGATCACTATCACTACTTCCAGCACGGTAGTCATGGCTACTATGAGGATTACCATGGCTTTGAGTTCATCCGAGGGCAAGAGCACGACGCATGGAAAACTTCGTCGCGTCATCTTGACCCAATCCTTCTCAAACAGATGCGAGCAGGGAAAAAGGACCCATTCGCCTTTGATAATCAGGTCGGCTATGCACGCAATGTCGCTTCGTTCAAAAGCGAGGAAGATTTTTTCGCGCCCAAAGTCTTCTCTACAGCGACTACCTGGTTGGAAGAGAACTCCACTCAGAAACCGTGGCTGCTCGTCATCGACAGCTTCGATGTGCACGAGCCCTTTCACTGCCCAGAGCCGTATGCTTCCATGTACACCCAAGAGAACCCACACGACCCCGACCTTGTGATATGGCCTTTGTATGGGCGAGTTGACCAGGGAGAGAGTCGTCTGACAGAGAGACAAATCGCTTTCGTGCGAGCACAATACGCAGGGAAATTAACTATGGTAGATCGCTGGCTGGGGAAACTGTTCGAGAAACTCGATCAGCTTCATTTGTGGGACGACACGACTGTGATTGTGACAAGCGATCATGGTCATTATTTAGGTGAGCACAACTGGATGGGAAAACCTTTCTTTGCCCCGCTCTATAATACGCTGGCTCACACTCCCCTGCTGATCCACTTTCCTAAAAGTCTTCAGCAAGGAAAGCGGATTGAAGCCTTGACTTCAGCAGTGGATGTTTACGCAACGATGCTTGAAACTTTAGGCGTGCAGGCATCAACCTCTCATAGCCGTAGCCTCCTACCTCTCCTGAAAGGGGAAACCATCCGACATCGCGATTGGGCGCTCTATGGCTATTGGGGTTCCACTGTCAATGTCACCGATGGGGAATATACCTATCTGCATCCCTGCCGCACTGATGTACCCGTTCAGTGTTACTCGACGATGATGATGAACTCCTATGACTGGTTTATGTCGCCTCAAGTCCAGCCAAATGCCGAGGTTGGACAATTCTTGCCCTACACTAACGCTCCAGTCTGGCGTTATCCCGCAACGTCTTTCACGCGGCATGAAGAACCGTTGCTTTTCAATATCCGTGACAATCCACAGCAAGTAGAGAATCTCGTGCAGAAGAATATTGCACAGAAAAAGCGCATGCGTGAGTTGTTAGTCGAAGCCCTCCGGCAAATGGAGGCTCCACAGGAACAGTATCAGCGTCTAGCATTAGAGGGCAGAAAGACAATAGCATGACCTTATCTTCTGATACTAAGCCGCAACTAGAAGTTGCAAGACGCGACATGCGATCAATCGCATTCATCACTCTTGCGGCCTGTCTCATCTTCTGGGTGTTTGTCTTTGCCGATAGCGGTTGGGGACCGATACTTACGCCTCTCTCCAGCTATCTGCACATTTCGCTCGTCTCCGCTGGTTTGCTTTACGTCGTGTGGTCCATAGGCTATCTCCCAGGCGCACTTATTGGTGGTGCGATGCTGGATCGCTATGGAGCACGCTTCGTCCTCTTTACTGCATCACTCATTATCCTCGTCGGCATCATCCTGATTTATCTGAACTTGTTACTTCCGTTTCTCACACCGCTATTCGCGTTATTGGTCATAGCTGGACTGGCTGGAGTAGGCGGCGGCACTATTGATGCTGCGACCAATGGGCTTATTAGCGGCATTTTTGCTCGTAAACGTGGAATGGCCTTGAACCTGTTCAACCTGCTGTATCCACTTGGCGGGATCGTCGTAGCACTGGTAGACGCGGGACTCTTGACACTCTTCCACAATGATCCTCGTCCCTCATTTCTCTTCACTATCTGCTTCATAGGAGTCGCGCTCTTGTCGCTCCTGGGTGTTCCTCGAAGCTATGCGGCAGAGGCTGTAGATACGCAATCTATTACTGTTAATGAAGACGTTGTACGTGATAAAGCAGGTTCCTACTCTCTACTTAAAGTTCTATTGCCAGTTATCGCTGCAATGATGTTTACATCGGGAATCAGTTCGAGTGTGCGGACGTGGACGCCTTCCTATCTGCATGTCGCTTATGGGCAAACACCTGCTATCGCCGCGGCACTAAGCAGCCTCACCTGGGCTCTAGCCGTCCTCGGTCGCCTGGCAGCGGCGGTATTGATCGCTCGCATCGGCTCATGGAGAATGATTATGCTCGGCGTGCTGGTGTCGCTGGGAGGACTCGTCGCTATGCTCCTCAGCCCGAATGCATTCCTCGGAACAATTGCGATAGCCTTGACAAGCGTCGGACTCGCGCCCATCTTCGCGACCTTCCTCGCCATCGGCAGCGAACGAGCCGGAAGATCACTCGGTGCGGTCGCTGGCATCCTGCTGTTCACCAGTGGTATAAGCACAGTATTCTGCGGCTGGCTCTTTGGTTTCCTGCTCAACTCGGCTGGTCCACGCTGGGTTGTAATCTTCTGCATGGCCTTCGTCATCAGTGGTGGATTGATGGCCTTGCGCCTGCGCCCAACAACTTCATAAACAAAAACACGCTTGGGGCGAACGCCCCAAGCGTGTTTTTGTTTATGAAGTTGTTGGGCTACCAACCTTACTCGTACCGTAGCACCTCTAATGGACGCACGCGTACCGAGCCCCATGCAACAAGGGCAGCAGTTAGCATAGCCAGCAGCGCAGCACCCGCGATCAAAGCGAGAGCAATAAGACTACTCACGCCAAAATCGGACTTGAAGAGAAAAGTGCCGAGCAGACTCGTAGCTATCGTTACCAGCATCACCGCCAGCAGCGCACCTATGCCACCCACCAGACCATTCTCAATCAGCACTTCGCCGAGAATCGAACTACTGGTGTAGCCGACAGACTTGAGGATACCCAACTCACGTCTCCGCTCCAGCATCGCCAAAGCCACAGCATTTGCGATGATGATGACACCCGCCAGCAGCGAAAGCGAGGCAATCGTGGTGAGCGTCAACAGAATATCATTCAGGAACTGGTTGACGACGTTTCCGATATTCGCCAGGTTGATGACATATGCATTAGGAACAGTATTCCCAATGACATCGACAGCCTTCCCCACCTTGTCGGCGTCGATCTTCATGTAGAAGACCGACTGCTCAAATCCAGTTGGGCTGAGGGCTTTCGCGGTGTCGGATGTTCCCAGGATAGGTTGGAGACTTCCGAAACCAGTCTGGACGTAGAGCCCCACCACCGTTACCGTCCTGGTTATCCTACGATCTATGCTGGTGAAGGTGATCGTGTCGCCGACTTTGAGATGAAGCTGACCAAGATTAGCGAGCTGGTAAGAGACCAATACATTGTTCGTGCCTGCGTCGCTGGCCTGGAGATTGCGTCCGGACCGAATCAAGAGGCTCTGAGTACTGGGAATCTGATTGTTTCCCACATCATAGCCCTCGATACCACTCAGGAAGTAGAGTGCTTCTCCACGTGCATTAGAGTCGCTTTTGGACAAGAGAGTCTGTATTGGCTTACCGTTGATGGTTACAGGCGCGAGTGAGGCAAGGCTTCTCTGCTGGTAGACAGAGAGACCAGGGATCGAACTAAGCTTGTTATGTAGAGCCGTCGTGTCCTTGTTAGACGTGATGGATACCACGTTGAAGTTCAACGTGTTCGCCAGCACACCGTTGATCTTGTCACGCAAGTCTTGCCCCAACACCAGGATCAATCCTACCGTGAAGACGCCTACGAACAGGGCCAGCATGGTCGTTGTTGTGCGCCCTCTTTGGCGACCCAGATTGCGAAATGCCATCTTTGTCGTCGCCTTTGCTGGACGCGGCAAGAACATGATCACAAGTCCAAGCAGCGACACGACAAACAGTAGAATGCTGAATGTCTGAGAGAAACGGTACACCAGAGCCGCGATGCCGATACCAACGACGACAAGGGCAAGCAGCCATATGTTTAGGCGTTCCGGTACGGGCAACTTGCTAACGAGCAGGATGACCAGTACAAGGAACAAACTCAACAAGCCCAGGAAAATGAATGTTCCATAGACGGAAATCAATCCCAGGAAGACATTGTTGTTGAGTATGACAATCGCCAGCCCGCAAAACAGAACTGAGAGTACGACCAGCAGACCTATCGTGAGAAGGACGCTGCCAGCACTTGTCCTATCTGGCATGTCGCGGATGACGTTCAGCGGGCGAATATTCGCCGCCTGTACAATAGGCAACAGACCGAAGATGAGTGCTGTTACCAGACCAATGAGCACACCTCCCGCGATAGTCACGGGGTCGAGCACGAACGGAATATTTAGCCCAAAAGTTTGCTGTACAAGGTTACGGACTAGATAGCTCACGCCCGTTGCCGCGCCTGCACCGACCACTCCACCAATCAGGCCAAGTAGTCCCGCCTCCAGTCCGAACAGGAGGTAGAGGTCAAAGCGGCGATAGCCCGTCGTCTTGAGCATAGCAATCTCGGTCTTGCGCCGTGAGAGCAGCACCTGCATGGTGTTCACGATACCAATACCACCAATCAGCAGCGCCAGCAAACCAGCGATCTCAAGGAAATTCTTGATGCTATCAATTGATGACTGCTGTTGTTTCAACGCGCTAGATGCCGTCTGCGCCGTCGATACTGGGAACTGATTCTGAATATCTTTTGCTGCCACATCCGCCTGAGCCGAATTGGTAGTCGAGACATCAATCGTGTCATACGTTACGGGAATCTTCGTATCTGCCGCCTTGTAGTCGTTAAGCGACATGAGCGCGACGCTTCCTGCCTGTGTTAGCACGCCTGTTTCGCTCACAATACCTACAATCTTGGCATGTATTGTGCGTCCAAGCGCCTGTTGTGATGCAATGTGAATGTCAAAGGTATCACCAATTTTTTTGTGATACTGATCAACAAAGGATTGCGTTACAATCACTTGATTGTTTTTGAGCAGGTCAGAAATCTTTCCATCCGTTGGCTTCGTGAACGTCGGAGGCGTGACCACTGGATAGGTTGTTTGATCCACAGCACGAACCGTAAAGCTTTGACGCGCCGAAGTGGAAAGAGTTGTTCGACCTGACGCGTTTATTACAGGTGTATAGTTCGTAATTTTCCCATCGGACTTGAGCTTACTGAAGTAGGACAGGTCATCTTGAGTAAAGGGCTGGTTCTGTGACGTTACCGACACGTCGCCGCCGTTCGCATCGCGCACATTACTGGTGAAGGCATTGTTGATCATAATGCCGACCAACTGTAGGGCAACAATCGCCATCACGCCAACGGCGACACAGAAGATCGCCAGGATCGTGCGCTGCCCACCACGCACTAACGAGCGCGTGGTGTAGTTGAAGTATATTGACGCTTTCATTATTGGGTGATTCTCCCGCTAGTGTCCTCAATGGCAGCGATCAAGCCGTCTACAATGCGGATGGCCCGGTCGGCATGCGAGGCAACCTCTGGATCATGTGTAGCAATGATAAATGTTTTGCCTGTGCGGGTTCGCAGATCGGCGATCAACTTGAGCACATTTTCGCCATTTTTGGCGTCCAGGTTTCCGGTCGGCTCGTCCGCGATTACAAACGCCGGATCGGTTGCCAGCGACCGCGCAATGGCGACGCGCTGCTGCTCACCACCCGAGAGCTGACTTGGGCGATGGGTCAAGCGGTGTGAGAGGCCCACAAGCGTCAACAATTCTTTTGCACGCGTGGAGGGCAGCCCTGGATGCTTCCCTACATAGAGTGGCACCTCGACATTTTCCTGCGCGGTAAGCGTTGGAATGAGGTTGTATGCCTGGAAAACCATGCCGATCTTGTTATTGCGCACCGATGCCAGGCGTCCCTCGTTCATACGCGTAATGTCTACACCATCAATCAAGACCTGCCCACTCGTAGGATTATCGAGACCCGCGATAATGCCGAGGAGTGTGCTTTTGCCAGAGCCAGATGGTCCCACAATGGAGATAAACTCGCTGTTCAAAATTTGGAAACTGATACCTTTAAGGATATCAATACGCTCACGACCAAGCGGCAGGCTCTTCGTAATGTCGCGCACATCCATCACAACCTTACGATTAGAATTTCCAGTGGACGCGGATGTGGACTCCGATGCCATGTCCTGTATGGTCTTTGTGTCGTCCATAAGTACAAAAACTCCTTCTTTTCTTCTCTACCTGTTCGTCTGAAAGAAAGTAACCGATTCGCCTTGATTGACATGTGTACGCGGTACCGTGCCCTTAGATGTTGGGCACAAAGGGGAGATACTCTTTATTGAGCAACTCTTGCGTTGTATTCACGTAGATTGTATAGACCTTTGAAAACTTCAAAAAATACCTGTACCTAGTTTAGCAAGTACACAGGTAGCTACGCAACAGAATGACGAAGGTTGTAAGTTCTACCCACCAGTCATCCTGGTCCCGCTACCTGTTAAAACGAAAGTTGTATCATCATATAAAATGAGAAGAAAATAGTAGTGTGGTACCGTCGTGTATATGCAACAAAGAGCAATTATGCTATACTGCTCACGTATGGTCGTACTTGGCTTGGCACTACAGGCGGCTTTACACGCTTTTACACCTCTTGAGATGCTATACTCCACTCTCAATTTCGGATTGTATATACATTCCATCAGTTCTTCCTGGTAGCTGCGAGATTACTATGCTGGTAGTTGAGTCCAGGCGTAGGGGTGGTTTATGCCTCGTTAGCATAATGCGCACTCGCCTTTACATGCGAAGCAAGGTAAACCGATTGTAGGGGGTGAAGGTTCTGGCAGTAGAATGAGTAACTGAGCGTTTTAACGTTGTTTTCTTAGCATTTGGGAAGATGTTACTTCGCAAAGAAGGAATATCTTCTATGCTTGTAAGCCCACTTTAAAGGCGGCTTACTAGGACTACATTGTGAAATTTTTATCACCTACTTCGTACCTGATGTTGCACAATGGTTGAAAGAAGAATAATCGTCTCGTTTGGCCTCTAAAGCCAATTGAAGGGAATGAGCATAGCTTTGTTTGCTGTGCTTATTCCCTCTTTGTCTCATACATGGCTATTGAAAGTCGCTACTTTGAACAAAAGCACTACTTGGGAAGAGCAGTGCTAGATTGCTCTATTCCTGTGTCCCGTCTTGCCAGCAGTAGCTTATGAGCGAGTAGTATCAGTCTGTCCGTAATCCGTCGTTTCAGTCTCAGCAGGGGTCTCTGTCTGACCTATGTTCCCTGGTTTGGTGCCAGAACTGAAAGCTGCTTTGGTAGTTTTGACGTTTTCAGCAACTGTTTCGGGATTTTCCGGTCCAAAATGACCAGCATCGCCAACTCGCTGTTCTGGAGTCTCGCCAAGGGTATTTGTCAGACCTGCACCGGGTGATTTGCCGCCAGTATTCCTAGCTGCCTCAGCCGTCTCGTCGGTGGACTGTGTCTTGCCTGCATCGGCTGGTTCGGAGCCAGAACTCATCGTTGATTCTCCTTCTTGCTCAAGCCTCATTACCTCTACTAGTATGGTGTGTGCATTCAACTGAATACACAGAGATTCTACGTACAAGATTGAATGGAAGTTTCAAATGAATTGCATCGCTCATAGAAAAGACAACCAACTCTTGCAAAGCTCTTTTAGTGACGTGGCTTTGTCTCAACACCTGAAAACATGCAATGTGAATATTTCAGGTGTTGAGATGTAAAACAGAGCATATCATAAACCTTCCTTAACTTATCCTTACTGAAACTATAATACGCTTGCTTGCTCTGCATGAAGCAAGGCTAGAGGCTGTCTCATGTTGCTGAAAATAAAAGAGAATGAGTCGAACTAAAGCAATGCAATCTTTGATATTTAAGTTGTACCTTTGGCTCCTAATGCCCTATGCTTCTTAAACGCTGAACTCCATCTGATGAACCAATCGTCAAATAGAGCATAGGGACGAGATACACCAATTCGGTTGATTGTACCAGTAGCGAAATTAATATTGAGCAAGTCTTCACGAGCTTCTCTAAGTTCTTCTGAAATCTTTATTCTGCGTAGTTCCATATGTTTTCTCTCTTTTCAACCAAATAATCACGGTTTGAATTAAATGGTGGATCAAGGTAGATGGAGTCAACGCTTTCAGTGGGAATGTACTCACTTAAGATTTTGATGCCATACCGAACGTTGTGTAATGATGTGCGGTGAGAAGGTGTTAAATCCAATCTAGACCTAGCTTCGGAATTTTCAGCTATGCGCTATTACACAACAAACCTCATGCGTCGTGGCGCACCACCAACCATGAAAATGAGCTATTTTCAGAGGATTCGGGATGGCATCCAACTGGGTAGCATACGGCATTTGTCCAAATTTAGTCATTCATCACCGAAGTAATCCAGATCTATCTTTTTCACGATATACCTCGTCTCTTCGGTAACTCCAACGTCATGATCTATCATTAACTGAGCGAGCTGTTCTCCATCGATTAAGATGATTTTCAAATTCTCGGTGCCGTTCGCAAAGCTTTTGGCTTGTGGTGAGAAATTTGAGGTAGTAATGAATACTCCTTTGCGTGCTTTCTTTCCGATCAAAGCACCTGCAAAACCCTGGACTACTGGACCTCCAACCGTTCCTTCCCATCGCTTTGCCTGGAGATAAATCGCATCGAGGCCAAGCTTATCTTCCTTGATAATGCCATCTATCCCACCATCTCCAACCTGCCCAATGGCTTGACCAGCGTCTTTTCGAGAGCCACCATAGCCCATTGCCACAAGTAAATCTACGACCAGACTCTCAAAGAATTTTGGGGAGTTATTTTTAATTCGTTCCAGCAGTTCTTGGGCGAGAGTTTGTCTCAGGTTTTGATAGCTTATCTCTAAGATTTCTTGTGGTGTTTGGCTGGTTTTTTCTACCATTTCTTGTGATGCAGAGGTAGTTTCGTTCGTTTTACCATCTTTATCATTGGTGGTTGTGTGGAATGCTAAAAATTCAGGGAATTGTCTCAAAAATTTCACATTGATAGAAAGAGGGTCATTCTTCAGTACCTTGATGCCTCGTTCAGTTATGCGAAATTTCGATCTTCCTGTGCTTGATAAAAGAAGGGCTTTTTGTAGATATGTCTTTGTCCAATTCACTCGATTATCAAGTTTTCGCTGTTTTCCACTTGGTAGCATTTCATCTCTGTCGTTCTCATCTAGCTCAAATTGCTGTGCTAACGTCTCGATGACTTCAGAGGTACTATGCTCTTTCCCATCACCAGCGATTTTCAACAAGGGGAGCATGAGGCTCTGGAAATCTGGTACTGCCATGCGTTGCCCTCCACTACATACTTATTTCTCAGCAGTATAACATTGCAGAAGCCATAACGAAGGTTGTCACCATAAAATAGCGTATTCTGCATGATTGGCTGTGGAGACATGTTCCACTTCCTCCCTATCCATACAATGTTTTTCTCCTGGTGAATTGTGAGATTATAATAACATAGAAAAGTCCTGATAGCTATTATAGCTGCCAGGACTTTGTATGAATTGCTTATGAATGTTATATAGGTTTATAATTGTTGAGTTTTCTTTGGGTGCGTTCAACAGCGAGAGACAAGGAAGGTACTGCTTGCTGAATAGCTTGTGAGACAATATTACACGGAGGCTCAAATAGCTCCACGATCAGGTGAGAGTCCTGTGTACGTCCATTTGATGGGCTTGGCTATGGTCCGATTGTAATAGGCAATAAAGGCGAGGATTTGGTCGCGTAAGTCATGTAGCGAGCGGAAATTCCCGCGTTTGAGCAATTTCCGCACCAGAATACTCAGCCAGATCTCGACCTGGTTCATCTAGGAAGCGTGCTTGGGCGTGTAATAAAACACCACCTGATGCGCTGGATCATGCAAAAACGCCGCGCCAATGTGCGCATTGGAGTAGCCTTGGGCCGCACTCAGCACTATTCGCACTCGCAGCACCACTTGTTGCTCACTGCGATGACGCCTGATGAGTTGCACCAACTCTTCTTGCTCTTTCTCACTCAGGATCACCTGGGTGGCTCGTTTGGGCACGTGGGTTTCTCCTTCGCTTTTCCTCTTATCCTATCCACCGATGTTTAAGCCTCAATGGATTAGACAACCAGACTCAACAGATCATTCAGCCCGTGGATAATGATACACCCCCACAGAGACCCAGAACGTTTCAAGACAAAGCACATTATCCAGGCCAATACAAAGACGTAGAGGGCCGTATACGGGAAAGCAGAGAGAGGCTTGCAAATGCTGATCCAGTAAGGGAAATGCAGGCACACAAACACGAACGACGAGAGCAAGCTAGCCGACCAGAAACCTAGGAATTCGTTCAGCTTCTGGAACACCAGCCCTCTCAAGGGTATTTCTTCAATAAAGCCCACCAGCACAATCATATTCCATGTGCCAAAGCCTAAATGGAGATTGATCGGGCTTCCTTGAAGAACGTGACGGTAGCCTAGTGCTAAAACAAACCAGAGGGTTCCCGCTGCAACCCAGAACACCCCCTTTCCAGGATTGGTGGTCAGTTTTAAATAAGTCAGCGGATTACATCGGTTCACATAGATGATGTAGAGGAAGGTTGGGATGATCCAAAAAATGACCGACCACATCGTGCTCAGAAAGGATTCCAGGTAGAGATTCGTGTTATGACGGGTTAGATAAGGCGTCATAACGAAATCATAGACAACATTAGATGCCAGCAAAAGAAGAATGTAGGCAACGAGCCAGGTGATTTCCCAGCTTCTGGTTTTTGCAAGAAACATCTGTGATTCCTTCCTCTGGTTCTGCTCTTCTGCATCATGGCATCCTCGCCATCTAGGTTATCTCAACAAGTGAGTTGAGACAAGAGGAATAGGACAAATGTAAATAGTATGCTCCGTCAAGGGGATGAAATCCAGCTTTTTTCAAAGATGGAGCATACCCAATATCATGTAAATATGCTGCTACTATTAGGGATGTGCCATCATCCTCGTTAAAAGCTTGACTAACGCTCCGCTCTTTCTCGGCGACACCCTGAACATGCAACCATCTATTCCCTAAAGGTGATAGTAGTGTTGCTGCTTGTTCTGCTGCCCATTCGACAAGGTTTCTATCATCGTTTTGCATAGTATTCCCCCAATACTTTGATAATATGCAACGGTTATAGCCCTTTCCACAGGCTAATGAGTACACGCGCTTCGATGCCTTCTAAGCGTGCTATCTCATCTTCACCATCCATGCTACTAACCTTAATATGTACTTGGTCAAGGCTGATACCTAGTCCTTCTGCAATATTGCGCTGCATATTAGGTACACGCTTTTTCATGCGTGGTTGTTCACCACATTAGATGGTCACGTCTACTGTGCCTATTGTCAGGTGTTCCTTTTCTATGAGTCGTTTGCGTATTTCGGGTAGATACTCGATGGATTTTACATCTGTTTCTCCCTGATTGGGAAACCAGTCGTCAATATCACCTGTGTTTGTTGCTCCTGCTAATGCCATGACAATTGCATGAGCAACAACATCACCATCACTTCTTTTCGTGTTTGGTCCCTTAGAAAAGGTATCTGGCTGAAGGGGGCGATTTGTTCAGCCTCTCGCGCGAGATGGGACATGCGGATGTAAAGACGACGCAAGTATACTTGGAGGACTTTAAAAGTGAGAATGCGCGAGAACATCATAACGAGTTTTCGCCGCTTAATAGGTTCAAACTGAAGAGGTCTCGTAGAGGGAACGTTCCGAAAGGAAGGACGAAAAAATGACAGTATAACATATGAAACAGGGTTTTTATGTGTTATACTTTGCTCAGAAATAGGTTAAAAATCTAGCCATTGAGCGTGATAATTGCTCAGTGGCTATTTGTGCTGGTGTAGCTTCTAGTCTAATGTGAGCGATATGAGGGATACGGAGAGGGGTGCCCGTCAATTTTTTGCAGAGAGCTTGGGACGACATGCAGGACTGCGTTTCCAGGGATGATGGGCCGAAGGACGCGAAGAACCCGGCAAGGTAGCGGCAGGGTGAGGCAGACGAGGAGAAGG
>JAABUQ010002038.1_pt1 | contig 41128 bp, 49 predicted proteins | sample 5560001 | NCBI WGS metagenome assembly JAABUQ01 (sample SAMN10711888, study PRJNA513371) | rock metagenome | isolation source: Antarctica rocks | place: Antarctica: Victoria Land, Finger Mt nord | collected 2015-12-18
ACCCTTCCCCCCCCTAAAAAGAGAGAAACACAATACAACACTAACTCATCCGACCAGGACTCGTCGACGCCCTCAACCTCCCCGATGATGCCAATAGAGGCATAAAGGACAGGTATGTTGTCTTCTCCACCTCTCGTGCTGATAAATATACTGATTGTTTTGCTAGGGCCCCACGCGCACGCCGGGAGCTCTGGCAGCTGTGGTTCGTGTCGAGAGATGAGTGGCTGTATCTCGGGCAGCCGGACATCGATTTCGAAGGCGAGTTGACGTGGTTGGCGTATGATCGGGAGAGGCATTGCCATCTTAACGAGGATGGGAGTGTGTATACGGGGTGAAGGAGCTCTTACTAGTGGCACAAGGTGTTTTGACGCTTTGTCTGTTTGGCGTTGCCAATGCTGCTCGTCTCTTGTCGTCTCTCTCTCTCTGTGTACTTCTAGCAGCAAGCGACAGTGACAGTCATCTCTGTCTGTTTTCTTCAAAATTCGAGAAATTCTCCATCTGCCTAGTTTGATTAAGATGCTTTGACGGAATGACGCTTTTGTATTGGGATTTGACTGGGAGGAATTACCAACCTCTAAGACGTGATTGCGTTGTTTCAATCAGTGTAAAGTATAAATGCGTCGATTCAAGATTGTTTTTGCTATAATCAACAGGGACAAAGAGTATAAGGATAAGATTTCTCTCGTCTCGAAAGATAAGCGAGGACGCCGAATTGCTGTCTTCGTCAACGGTGCTTCAACGACTTGCCGCTTTTACGTTGAGACTCCACTGGGCGAAATCGCCAACCTCTAACACGTGAATGCGTTGATTGGCAAGTGCTGAATAACGCATGTGCCGGGATTTTGCAAAGAAAAGACCAGAACAGAGAGAAGAGAGCGCAGACCTGCCTTGGGTTGATATCAAATAATCGATCTTTCTGCTCATAACCACTCCTTCCCTGAATCCCCCCCTTTCGCTTTCTCTACTCAATCCTTCACTAGTCCCACCTCCCTCGCTTTTATCTGCAAAGCAGTCAACCTACTGTAAAAGCGACAAAGCGCCAAATTTCCCCCAAAGAACCAAAACCCCGGATGCCCGCTCCCTCGCCACATACACCTTGTCTCCCCTTCCTCGTCAAAGCCCCATACATCGCCCACCCTATCCGCCAGCTCATCGCCAAACACCTTCCGCGCCGTCTCGCGCATGTTGCGATACCCCGTAGCGAAGACAATTTCGTCGGCTTCGAGCTCCGTGTCGTCTTGAAGGACGATGCTGTGGGATTTGAGGGCTTTGACGCCGTGGCCCTGCTTGATCTTAATCTTGCGGTCTGCGATCAGCTGGGAGGTGCCGACGTCGATGTAGTAGCCTCCGCCGCGGGATAGGTACTTGATCCAGAGGCCGGAGCTGTCGGGTCCGCTGTCGAGCGCGAAACCGGCGTCCTTGAGGCCGCGCAGGAGAATGCTGTCCCGGGCGATCATCTGCTTCGTGGCGCTAGTTTGGAGGACTTTGGCGAAGGGTGAGGGCCAGGACATGGCGAGGATGTCGGCATCCTCGGTGGGGGGCTGGTATTGAGGTTAGCATCTTTCAGATGTCTTCCCTCTTTGTGGCAGATGTCGGCTTCTGTCGTATCATGCTGCGTGATTGGAAAACACAGGGGGGTTAGGGGGGATGATGGTTTAGGAAGGGACTGATGGAGAAGAAGGGGTAGTAGCGAAAAGGGAGGTTAGCCAGGTCAGCGAGCTGAGAGATAACTTACACCACCCTCATCGTAAACCCCCGTCATCGTAACATCAATAAGCGTCTTGCTCGTTAATACTAGCGTACTGCTCCGCTGCACCATCGTCACATCGTATCCGTGATCGTAATAATCCCGTGCGATGTCATGACCAGAGTTACAGCAGCCAACCACGACTGCTTTCTTGCCCTTAGCGTTCTTGGTGGGTTCAGTGAACTTGGATGAGTGGACTAGGCGATCGCCTTTGAAGTTCGAGAGACCGCTGATGTCGATTGGCATGTATGGCTCGCCGGAGTGGCCGGTGGCAAGGATGATGTGTCGTGGATGGAGAGTGCCTGGTAGAATATCAGCCTCAAGAAAGCAGTAGCCGCGGGGGAACACCGCTCACGTTCTTCGTGCTTGTCGCCCTGTTGGCGGTCAAGAACAACCGTCCAGTGCCGGCTGCGATCATCCCAGCTGGAGGTCTTCAAAATCGTACTGGTCCATACGTTCAATTCTAGCACATCAGCGTAGTGCTCAAACCAGTCGGCAAGCTTATCTTTGGGCGTGAAGACCTGGAATAGCAGGCTCTTAGTGGCTTCAACGTCCGGGAGAAGTGGAGAGGGGAACCTACTGGCCATGAGGGCGGAAAGGGAAGGTACGGCATATGGTCATACCTAGGAGAGGTGTCAGTCTCTCTCTTGTAGCTATGGAGTGCAATCCTTCATCCGGAACGCACCAGACCGAATCATGAAGCACTAATTGATGATATCGATTGCGCCAATTGTCCCCAATACGAGGATTTCTATCAATGATCAAGGTCTCGACGGCCAATTGCTTCAATCGGGCAGCTACAGTCAGACCTCCTTGACCGGCACCTAGAATTCCAAAATATGAGCGTGGGTACTCCACATCAGTAGATATTGCTATAATACCAAGGATCAAAACCGCAGGCTCAAGATCTCCTTCGAAGTTCGACTGAGCTTTCCTTCGATCTCTCCAATTCATGCCCCCTGCTGCTGGCTCTTTCTCTAGCCCCGAGGGTCTTCGTGAATGGATAGTTTCCTCATGGCCTTTCAATTCCTTGAGGGTCGTGAACAGGGTGAGAGCTTTCCAAGAGCTGCCATCTCCGCACTTCACCAGTCGAAGGAGGCCTTCGCCCCTGCCAAAGCGGGTCTCGGTTTTCAAGAATGTTTGCACGATCTCGAGCCCCGCTAAATTGATGATTTGGGGTTTCTTGTGCTCCTTGGTTGCGTCAATGGTAAGCCAGCAAGTATGCAGAGACTTCTTGACGAAGTCGACTATCTTGTCGGGACCCTGGGAAGTGTGGAAGTCGTTCGAGAAACAAAGCAGGTCTCGCCAATTGGCCTCGGCAGAGAATAAATTTCGAACCGAAGAGCTGTCAGATGTGATGGACTGGCTGAACGAATCTACCCATTTCGAGGCAATGACATCTGGGTCCACCGTTTCTGTACTTGACGGGGAGGCTTCAGGCCAGGGTGGCGTAGGCAGAGGATGTGAGCCAGGGAGCAGATGATTCGAAGATGGAACATCAACGGCCGCAGTAGCCATGGTGCTGGTGATGTATCAGCTGTAGAGTTGCAAAGTGCTCGGCCTACAAAGCCTGATGTTTCAAGCGTACAGGTTTCCTATTATGGAGCACAACGGGAGATTGATGCTGTTGTCACTGAATTCTGAATCGTTATGCAACGTGCATTATACGTCATTAGCGCCGGACTTAGCCCGGCTTTGCTTCTTATACTGGCCGCCAAGACAGATCAGGGGCAGGCTTGGCAAGTATCACGCTCAAGCCAACATCTTGTCTGCATCCTTCTTTTGCTCCCATACAAAAGATCTTAGACAATGTGCTGTCCTGTATAGCTACCGCCTCATACGATGTAACAACTCGCCGCTCTCAGTCGACATTTACTGACATAAAGGATATGTGATGCCGGCTGATGGCCTTGACAGCGCCCGAAGTGGGGAGGCGAATCAGAACTCCAAAGTGAATCCTGAAGGATTGCATTGCGTTTAGCGCTTTCACAACGGTTGTCGCCCCTTGACCTTATTTTTAGATTCCCGATCCCAACTTCTGACAAGATGCTTTTGATTAACTTTCGCATTTCTTGATTTATTACTATTAAAATCTTACATTTGATAGAGTAGACTTTGCGCTTTTAACAATATATTTTTGATAGAGTTTAAGTCAACATTGAGAAAGTTATTTGATTGCAAAGTTTTTGTATTTCGAAGTGTGTCTCAAAAACAAAGATCGACTTGAACTTCTTATATGTTAACGAACTATGTAGTTTCTATAACTTTAGCAATTCGTAATCAAAACTTATAAGCAAAGCAATTTTAGAAAGCGCATAGTGTCTAGAGTAATAAGTAATTAATTCTATATATTTTAATAGCGAAATGCGAAAGTTAATCAAATTTATCTTGTCAGATATTGGGGTCGAGGATCTAAAAATAAGGCCAAGGGGCGACAACCGTTGTGAAAGCGCTAAGTGCTCTCGCGTATGTTTCTTCGGCTTGCTCCGCACGTCTCTCCGTCATCGTCGATGCTGCCCGCTTTCGCCAGATCGAATGGCCATGATGCTGCTCTTTCACTTTCTCGTCACGCTCGTTCTGTTAGAGTGACTCACGCTTGTATCCTCTTCTGAGCTTAAATCTACGCGAGTTTTTCCTTGGCTCTCCAAAGTCATGTGAATACGTCTTCATGGCTAGTCTCAAATCTCCCTTACTTCTCTGAACGTTATCATACCTGGCGACTCTATTCAACCCTCATAATGTCTACTAAGCCCAAATCTGAGCGCCTGGCTCAAAAGGTCGCCATCGTCACTGGTGCCTCCTCCGGCCTCGGCCGCGCCATAAGTCTAGAGTTTGCCGCCAACGGTGCAAGCCTCATTATCTGTGCCGACCTCCGCTCAGATGCCCGCGGTGCCTGGGGCGCTTCGCAAGCCGACATACATACTCATGATCTAATCTGTCAGCGATATGGGAATGGCAAGGCGATCTTTGTGAAGACGGATGTTACAGTTGCCGAGGAGGTGGAGCGGGTCGTGAAAGAGGCAGTAGAGGGTCGGAGGGCGGTTAGATATGTATGAGGCTCTCCACACGAGGCCCCTTACAAAAGTCGCGGTCTTGGGCTGATGCGATTTGTGCTCACGAGCTAGAATTTGCAATAATGCCGGCACTGGGGGCACAGAGTCTGCAGGAAAGGTGCATGAAATGTCGGAGGCGACATGGGACTTCACCATGTAAGAACCCTCCTCCCCTCCTGCCTCATTGGACATTGTTCTTGCTTTTTGGCCTTTCGCTTCTGCTCCCTTTCTTCTATGTGCTTGAGCCAGACTAACGCTTCCCTTTTGACCGAGTATTTAGGAACATCAACTCGCGTTCCGTCTTCCTCGGCTGTAAATACGCCATTCAGCAATTCCTCACTCAGATCCCTCACTCTTCCGGCCACCGCGGCTGGATCATCAATACAGCCAGCATGCTGGGCTTAGTCGGCTTGAAACCCGGGGCCTCGGCTTATTGCGCGAGTAAAGGGGCGGTGGTGCTGTTGACGAAGCAGATTGCAGTGGAGTATGCGAGTGACAAGGTGCATTGCAACGCTTTATGTCCAGGATGTGAGTATTGACTTGTTGTGTAATTCCACGAATGGTTACTGCATAGGGGAGCGCCGCTGACAACAACGGGTCTAGATCTAAAGACCCCCATGACGGAACAGATCTACAAAGACGATGCCACAAGGGAAGGCATCAACGCCATGACACCATGGGGAGAATGGGGCCTGGTGGAAGACGTAGCCAAGTGCGCTGTTTTCCTCGCGAGCGAGGATGCCAACTATGTGACTGGGCTGCCGATAGTTATCGATGGAGGATACACGGCTCAATAGATGAGAGGAGCTAGGCCGTAGCTGGAGACCAGTGAAAGGGCGTTCTTCCCGATCGCTTGCACGTGACATCCGTCCACCATAGAATTGAAACCATGAAATGCCCTCAATAGCCTTACCAGCATGGGAATATTGCAGCATCTGTGCTCTACATAGGAAACCAGTCTACGCACCCCCCTTTTCGGTAATCACACCCCCCTCTGGGAAGATACCTGTTTTTACACCAAAAAACAGGTATCTTTTGGTAGTTTCCTAGGTTCATAATTTTGATATTTTTTTGATCGATTTGGGTCTCCAATTCGCATTTGATAAGAAATATAGTTGCATCTTCAGAACACACGAAATACTGTCTGAGAAACTGCTAATTTTTGACTCAAATGCGAGCTGTTATCGCCCTTGCCTATTGCATGTTAGAATCGACGTCAAGTTCTATTGTCTTATATTAATTTAGTATTATATTGTTGGAGTGTCTCTCGAACGCGCAAAAGCAGTCCTCCTATATATAATATATAGATGTAACAAATAACACTGCGTTCGTCAAGTGGCAATTACTATAGTCTTTTGACTCAGTAAGCATTCGAGGCACCTATTATCTCAGAGGCGCTACTATCAAGGATCTGGGAAACTACCAAAAGATACCTGTTTTTTGGTGTAAAATCAAGTACCTTCCCGGAGGGGGGTGTGATTACCGAAAAGGGGGGTGAGCATTACCGAAAAGGGGGGTGCGTAGACTGGTTTCCTTTACATAGGAAGTTCTTTTGTAGACTTATCTCAAACAGTTTAAATAATTCTCTTTACTATGATGTAAATTGCTATACTATTCCTTGGCAGTCCTACGGTTGGGCGATTAAAATTACTATTTGAGGCAGCCATACGCGGTCTCGCCGAAGGATTAGCCTCGTTTCTCTGACTCTACAGACAAAGTCGCTGGCGGGAAGAGCCACCAGGACTGCTAGGAAGCCAACCAATCTGCCTTTACTTAGGCGCTAGGAGCGAAGTAGGGTGGGGTTGGGGGGGCGGCGGGGGGGCAACGAAAGGAGACAGACAAATTTAATGAAGAGGGCGTTCGTTACTGCTGAATAGTATGGTGGGCGAACAGGCACTGCCCCCTTGATACCTCTCGTCCCTGGCACTAGCCCAAAATTCTTGCAGGGCTTGAAAAATTTCTTTGCTCACTTCTATGTTTTGGAGAACACGGTACAGAAAGACCGCCGTTATGCATCCCCTTGAAAAACATCACTTGCACGACCAGTTCTCCCACTCAGCCCTCCCCTCCCCTCCTCAAGCTACTATAATCCCAAAGTCCACACCCCAAGCGCTAAAGCCATCTCCATACAGTCCCTCTCCCGCCACATATCATAGACAATCCCTACATCAACCACCCCTTCAAGCAACATCGCCCACCAACAACGCCCGCCCCCTCTACCGCCCAACCCTTTTCCCAATCTTAGCGCACCGCTCGTACAAACTCAGCATGACTCTTTCTGTTCCTTCTCGGCACTATCAGATCACCACACCAGCCATCACTAGATCTGGCGTCTACTATTCTCGTGGATTTTGTGGTTATGCGTGAGAGTTCAACATGGGAGGGGGGCTGAGGGTGTACTATCGATGATTGGGTTTATACTTATTGATAAGCCCTCGTTTGGTGCTGTGGTTGTTTTGGGGGGTTGCTGGAGCGTTGGTTGGATCGGCGGGGTGGAGGTTATATGTTTTATGGTGATGAGGGGATGGGAGAGGAGGGGGGTAGATGGAATGCAGGGATCAAGCTAGGCGCGCATGGTCTGAGTGAGAGTTCAAATTTCCAATTTTTCTTTCAGATGAGCCCATGCTCGCAAGGCGAAAAATGAGAAGCATCGAAAGCTTTGTTGCTGATACAACCAAATACCCTTGTCGGTTTTCCAAACTTACGGAAGCGCAAACACCTCTCCACAACCCCCTCACTGTCTCACCCGCAGACCAATACTCACAGCCCTCGTCCTCGCCTCGTTCGCCCACGTCGTCCTATACGCACTCGCATAGTTCGCCCTTGTCGCAATCAACATCCTCGCCGCAAACTCCGCCACAAACTCCCACTCGATGTCCGCTCCAGCGCCGAAGAAGCCGATCTCCAACGTTCCATGGCGGACGACGAATTGCGACATTGGAGCCAGGCCACGCCAGCGGAACATGGCGTTGAATTGGAGTTCCCAGTAGAGATCTTCGAGGGCAGAGGCAGCGACCGCGATGGGGATGAGGAAGTGGGAGGATGTGAAGATGAGGGGGAGGATTTTGTGGGGGTTGCTGCGTGTTTGGAGTGGGGGTGGGAGGGAGGGAGGAGACGGTAAGGCGAGTGTGGTCTTAATAGGGGGCAAGAGGAGGGCGAAGAGGAGTGGTAGGAAAAGCATCGTCAGGTATGTGCTGGTTGTGACCATTTGGCTATGTTGCCTGCTGAATATAGTGCGGGAGATGTTGAGGACGTTGGGCGCAGAGATGATGTAGATTTACATCGCTCAAGTGTGAGGTCATCCCGCGCCATCGAATCCTTTGGGGTGCTTACTCTCCGATTGAGGTCTCGTGGGTTGGATTGTAGAGCTCTCTCACACCCGCACACTCGCATGTCGGCGGGTTCAAATCTATATTGCGCAAGAATCCGACATGCGAATTGTCTGAAATCGCATGGCGCATCATGAGGGAATAATCGTTCTCGCGATTCGTAGCCGCCATGCGACACGGCAAGAACAATCATTGATTGCGGCCCACATGCGGTTGGGTATCTGCTCAAGATTGTTCAAAGTGTGTGCTATGTAGTGCTCGTAGATGACCAATTTGGATTCTTGGCAACCTGATAACGACGGTCTTCGTCTGGAATGTGTCAGGGACCGTAAGCTATTCCGTCGCATCGTTTCTCTCCAGAGAATACGTAGATACTAGGATGAAGGGTTGGCACGTGAATGTTGCGGTTGCTTGTGTATTGGAGTCGTCTGGTATCGTTGTATCCTATCGATAGCTGCGACTTTCTATATCCAAATTTCCGAGGCTAGGATAGGGAAGTGGAATTTGTCGGCCGGCCGATCTGAAATACATCAACAACATCAGGTGTCCTCCCTTGGCCACTGATAAGGTCATCACTCAACCTCCCACCAAATGGAGATAAGGGTCCTGAAATTGTAATGGCTAGGTACTTCTTGGGTCCGATCTCGCTTGCGCCTCCACGGTGCGGCACTGGTATAACACATTTGTTGATAATCCGGTACATTTGATGGACAAAGTATCGGGCTGTGAGAGTTTCCTTGAACTCGGTATGCGCGTCTACAGGTAAGATCCTGACCTCACAGGAGCCGGATCGACGTCCCAAAGGGATGACAAAGTCGACATCCTTGTCCCTTTTCGTGCTGAACACCCAAGGCCGGCCGTATGGCCCGAGAGACATGAAGAAGCTAGCAACATCGCGACAATCTTCATAGTTGGTAGGGTGGGGGTCCTTGAGGTCTGCTGGAAAACAATGCATGGGAAGGTCTGTGAGATTGCCGGCCGCTTCCAGTGAGGCACCCAAGTCAATGACTAGAGCCGAGAGGGGAAGTGTGAGTAGAGCTAGGAGGCTAAAGAATAGGAGATTAAGTAGCATGGTGCTCAACCCAAGGCAAAGACCGCAATATACTTGATTTCGATGTCCACGAATGAGCTGTTCAAAAATATGGTAAAAGAAACGACAGGAAAAAAGGATTCTTCATCTTATGCAGATGATACGTCGTACAATCAACCCGCAAAACGCGTGAGACAAGGGTATTCCGCGCAGCAAAGGGACGGATCGCAAGCAAAATGGCGCATACATGGAGATGTGGAGTACCCTCTTAAGCGCCCCTGGGGAACACTTGGTCACCGTTATTCTTAGTTGCTGGCTCTGCCTCCGATCTGTGCAGATCTACGGCTTCGCATAATCGGAGTTTGACATTGTTGGCTCCGCCGCGGACTTGAAAGTCGTAGACACAGTACACAATATTTGGGAGTCCAAGACGCGCACTCAAAGTGTACTCATCGGCAGAGGAGTAGCCGGGCTCGAACAATGACCGTAGTTGAGACGCGTTCCCGCAGCGCGTTCCCGTAGCAGTCAGGAACGGTTGTTGAAGAAGGAGCAGTTGGTTATTGGAGGCAAAGAGATTGGTATATAGCTCAGCCCTACAAGGCGTAGTTTAGATACCTCGGCAAATACGTCATTTGGCGACGCGATGCAAGTCGGGGCATCCTCAACATCGTTTTCTCTACGGAACAATGGCCACTACATGGAGGCCATCGCTGTTGACGAGGCGCCTGGACAGTATCGAAACCCTATATCTCTCTCGCCCAACTCGCCGACGTCCCATATCTACCTACGGCTACACCCAAGCCATATCCCTCGTCTACTCCAAACACGGCTCGATCCCCGACGTCCTAGAGTACAATCCCTTCCCCCCCTCCCATTCCCATTACACACACTAAATCCATCGCAACAGCCTCCATACATACTCCATCTCCCCCCCACACTCCAATCTCCTCACCCTCCGCACCCTCTCCGCGCCTCTCAACCCCGCCGACATCAACCAGATACAAGGCACCTACCCCTCCCTCCCCCCCCTCACCACCTCCCTCGGAACCCCCCACCCCATCGCCATCCCGGGCAACGAAGCCTGTTTCGAGGTCCTCTCCGCCGGCTCGGGCGCGAAAAGCCTCAAACGCGGCGACTGGGTGATACCGCGCACGACGGGACTGGGGACATGGCGCACACATCTCCAGTGCCAGGAGGGGAAAGTGATGAGGGTGGATAAGGAGGGGTTGAAGAGCACGCAGGTGGCGACTGTGAGCGTGAATCCCGTGACGGCGTGGCGGATGCTGAGGGATTTTGTGGAGCTGAGGGAGGGGAATTGGTGGATACAGAATGGAGCTAATAGTGGGGTGGGGAGGGCGGCGATACAGTTGGGAAGACTGTGGGGGTTGAGGTGTATTGCTGTTGTGAGGGGAAGGGCGGGGGAGGACGGGGAGAGGTTGAAGAGGGAGTTGGAGGGGTTGGGGGCAACGAGGGTGGTTACGGATGAGGAGGTTGGGGAGAAGGGGTTTAAGGATAAGGTTATGGGATGGACGAATGGTGGGAGGGAGAAGGTCATACTGGGATTGAATTGCGTGGGCGGAGATGCGGCGATGGCGATGGCGAAGGTGCTGAGCGATGGGGCGCATATGGTCACGTATGGCGCGATGAGTAAGAGTCCGATGAGGGTCGGGGCGAGTTTGTTGATATTCAAGGATCTGAGGTTCAGTGGGTTCTGGGTCAGTAGATGGGCGGATGCGAATCCGGAACAGAAGATGAAGACGGTGGAAGAGATTCTGCAATTAATTAGGGAGGGAAATTTCAAGGATGTCCCAATGGTGGAAGTGCCGTGGAACTGGGATACGAAGAAAGAAGAGCTGGTTCAGGCCGTTGAGGGGACATTGGGAGGATATCGAAAAGGGAAGGGTATCTTCATGTTCGCAGATACATGACAGGAAATCCTGTCCCCGCCCATCTAGTGATTGAGGGAGTACTTAAATCCGTCTCATGTTTCAAGAGGTGACATGTTTGACTCAATTGCAGCCCCTTCTGTTTAGTTGGTGACGCTATCAGTTCATCTTCCGACTAAGTCTCGCTTGGCAAGAATATTGTTCGCTGGGGTACCTCACGCGGTGTGCGAAATACCGGTATGTTGGCATTGATCCGAGCTGGACGAAGATGCATATAAATGGCAAGAACAAGGGGATTGCCTCTGCCAACGCAGAGTTCAGAATCATGAGGAATATGAATGCAGAGGAAGTGACTCGCTTTTAAGACGGTCTCCCGCTGTTATCAAGTCATAAAAACCCCTTAAGTCTTCAAGTCGATAAAGCCAGTGTCCACTATAGCGCGACGGATTCGCTCTCTCCCCACTCTGTCCACTACGATTTGCCAACCATGGTCTTCTAGGCTGCTTTATGGCCATACAGAACGGCACTACTGCTTGCCGACCAGCTTAGCCTAGGTTATGCTTGAAAACACATCTGCAGGTTCTTTCACAGCCGGTGGTGCCATACTCGCATTCCACTTCCCGACAGCAGCGCTCATAGAACCGGAAGACATTACAGCTGAGCGCAGTTTAATAACACTGGTGTGGACTGACCTATGGATAAGTGAGCTCGAGAACCTACCTTGACCAAGGGTAACAGTCGTCATGGCATACATAGTCTCCTGAAGGGGCAAGATAGTAGTTGCCCTCCAGTCCAGAGAGAGACCGATCGTCGGCATCCATAGGTAGGCAGTTCTGCAAAGATATCAACCTTGATCGAGACTATATGAAGTTCTAAGGACATGGCAGAGCGTAGATGACGCACCCTTCTCACTCAACTGGACGAAAATGCAGGCATATGCATGTAATTCTTTGCGCGTGTTAGACGAATCTGGACTCTTTACTCGCGGAATGGACGACGTCTTCGGGAGCCTCAGAACTACCAATAACCCATGTGTCAACACACCGCGCCTCGCATTGCTGCGTCGGAATGCCAATAGTCGAACGCTTTGGTCAAACCTAGAGTCCAAGACCATGCTCCGCACATCACGAGGGTATGCATTATCTGATGACTAGAACCAACGATATCAAAAGAGTTTGCAAACCAGCGTTCTGGAACACGAGCCGCGTAGAAGACTCCGCCAGTGAGGTTCAGCAGGCCAAGAACGATGAAATACGCCACAGACTGCCGCTCATTCTGCACTTTCCAGCCGTTGACAATCACGCCGTGAGCAATTGGGACGAATGCGGAAAGGCCGAGGAAAGAATACATAGCCACGCGTATGTTACGGTAGGGTGGAGAGCGGAACTTGGGACTCATGGTAGAGATACCACAGCACAGGGCCGTTACGGTTGACTATGGATCATAAGCAGTGGTAGGTATTGGAAGCTGCGCATAGCGTCCGCTATACCATGGTTTCGTATGAGAATTGCAGCTTTGGGCTACCGTGGAAGCCAAAGTGGTCGCTTGGTATCGTCGAACCCCACAAGACAACCACTATTCCCAAGTGATCAACGTGACTGGCCAATTCGCGGACTTTCCTGCTGTGATCGGACAAGGTGTGAGAGCTGACAATGGGCGTAAGCGGAAGTATTGTTGGTCACTATGGCTGGGGGAAATACATACACTGAAGAGAGACCGAAGCATATGATGATTCCCATGAAGAATATAAGGAGAACCCCTTTGTCGCCTGAGCTGGCGTTTTTGTACCGCGAGTAGAGGTGGAGGTACAAATATATTGGCCAGACGAGGAAAAAAGCGGCTCCAAGTGTATGCGTCCAGATGTTGACTATGAGTGCTCGCTGTTCGTACGAAGGCAAGAAGAGGTATTGGTTACCGGAGCAGACTTACTAGTTTCGTTGTGCATTTGCAAAATCGTTTTAAGGGACCGCTTGACGGAGTACGAAGGTGGCCTCGTAGCTTTTCAGTTCTTTCCGCTGAGAAAGATTTGATGACTTTACCGGTGCCCAGTCAAGAGATACTCGTTATCTCTATATCACGTTTAGCATGGTCTTAGACAAGGTCATTTAACCTCGGAGGTAGTCAACCCAGACTTTTGCCATTCAGCTAGATTTTGGGCGCCTGAGTCAGGCGTTTGCCAAAGTCAAGACTGGGAGGAACAAGCATACGAAGATGTTGCCAGGTGACTAAACCCTCTGCGCTGGACTTTGCATGGCCGCTGAGTTTCGAAGACTCGGCTTGTTTGGGCAACATTGTCGAGGGTTGCATCACTGATGCTTGGGTTGCCACAGAATACGGTAGATGTTTTTTGAAACAGACAAATAGAAAGTTTAGGATGATCAGCAACTGGAAGTATTTTAATTTCCAACAGCTTGTCTAAAGTATTGAGAGCTGAATGGAAAGGAAGAGAAAAAGTACCTAGAAGAACGTTCAAATTAAAGAGTGTGACGTTTCTGTAGGCGCTAGTCCCCTGTGACCCATGACGTCGTTCAGTCGATTCTGTCATGACTGCTGTACGTCTCCGAAGCTTCCAATTTTGGCAACCTTCCTGCTCTAACCTGCTGATTGAAATATATGTGAGGGAATAGACCTTGTTTCAGGAAGAACATTGTGTATTTAATTGCCGGAACAGCATCCGCCTCCCTATGCTTCTTCGAAATTACATAGCGGTTTATTCCATGTTCAGACATGCTTCATGACTTTCTCCATTATTATGATATCACACACGATCTTCTGTCGTTCGCCTACTCCTTCTTTTGACTTGGCCTCTCAAGTTTTAGGGCTGATACATTAGTAAAACCCTTGGGAGTGCTGCGGCCACAAGTTTGATTGAGCGCGGCCGTGTGTTATAGCAGTAAGCGGTGAATGTACGTTTGCGACAAGCGATTAAAGCACACATCGCCAGGCATTGTTCGTTCGTGTGTTCGGTCGGCGGGAGATCGCTAAGCTTCGCGAGGGCTTTATCATTTTCGAAGAGTGCACTGCTTCCAACCTGTCCTGGTGCTGGCTTGCAGTTGAGAGGGTGATGCGCAAAAACAAGGTACTGGCTGCTAGAAGACGCAAGGCTTGCAGGAAGGCTGACTGATCGAGGGAAAAGTCGTACAAGTCGGCGGCTCTCCAGACTGTGATGCGCTACGCGACAATACAGAGCAGCACAATCCTTTGGCCTTGAAAATGCTACTGGTTCACACTTCACTTTCGGCATAGTCTCCTTATTCGGAGCTTGCGATACATACGCATTGCGATTTCTCCAGAGATCTGGAGAAACAGGCAGATTTTTGTGCTCCCGTCTTCCATGACCTAAATATGGCGAATCGCGAGCTGCGCTCGAAGACACTTGCATGGGATCGCCGTTTCAGTATCAGGCCGGTGGAGGGCCGCATCTATAGGAGGTAGCTCGATCTAGTGGACAGAAACATGAAGCACTGTCTGCACACGCGGACCTTTGTACCCTGCAATGACGTCACTGTTTGCTCTTGGCGGACGTGCCGCGCAATTTTCCGCGACCTGGATCCCACGCTCGAACAGATTAAGGATTTGCTATTTCTGAACTAATCCTTCGTGCTCGCGAAGTCCAAAATCAGTTGGCTAGTTGAAATCTTGACATCAACTAGATTGGATCGCCTTCCAACAGAATTAAGCCAAACTATCTGCGAACTGGTGGAAATCGAGGGTATTCAGAGTCTACGCCTCGTATCAAAATTGATGAAAAAACTTGCCACTCCCTTCCTGCTTAGTGAGATGCAGCTAGTCTTCCATCCTGACAGCTTTGAACGTCTCCTAGCTATCTCTCGACACCCTGAACTCAGCAAGCAAGTCAAGATTCTCTACTACGAGCCCGATGCATGGGATAAGCATGAGACCCAGAACAGTTGGGAGAAATCATTTGGGACAAGAGAAATCTCAACTTTATTCCTGAGCGGCCCCCATTAGATGCCAGTGACGAGGCTTTCGAGGCATACAGACAAGCTTCCAAAGAGTTCCACCGCAGGCCAAGACACACCTACTCGGCCGAGGAGTTGGATGCAGGCTATGTCAAATATCAGGAGCTGTATCGAGGCCAGCAAGACTTTAAAAGAGCGGGGTACGGCAACAAAGAGCTGGTAGAAGCCATGGCTCGTTTACCAAACCTGCACTACTTTGTTATGACCATGGCCAATTGCATCGAAATTGCATCGAGATATTTGGGTAATTTCTTTGCTGCTGGTTTACGTGGTCCGTTCGGCGATACTAGGAATAGTCATGTGGATGGGGTACCACAGCTTCAATCCATCTATCGCAGCGCTTTCCTGAGTGGTACGAAGTTCAAGTCCTTTGTGTGTGGCGATGTGGGCTGGCAGCTCTTTAAATCTACAAAGAAAGACCTGGCCGTACTCGCTAGCGTTATATCAGAATCTCCTCGTTTCTCGCTACAATTATCCACGGGACATGACGAGCAGACGGACATGCTAGGTTCGGAACTGCGACAGTGTCGTCGCTATCTCAAAAATGGCGATCTTATAACACAGGCTGAGAAACTTCAGTCGTTAAGATTTATTCTTGACTGGAGCGATCCTGTATTCGGCGTCGATCTCAAGAACGTTGTCGGCGATCACACTTGGACTCGATTGAGCGATATTTCTTATGGCAACATGGAGGGCTCTGAGGAGGATCTTGTTGCTTTCGTGGAAAGACATGCGTTGTCCCTGCGAAGGCTCCATTTTGAAACCTTCTCTCTCATTTCTGGACAGTGGACTACGGCTCTACCACGAATTCGATCATCCTTCAAGAACACACCCGACGTACTCATTGAGAGGGATCTCTTAAGCCAATCTCCGCTCCGTCACTTCTATCTCGGAGAGGCACTCTGGGACAGCCGTAGGGTGCCAGAAGAGAAGACACATATCGAAAGACGCGAATCACTTCAGGAGTGGTTCAAGAATGGTGGCGATTGTCCTTTGGTCGAGGAATGGTTTCCAGTGTGATGCTCGATCGATAGCGTCAGTTGTAGGGGTGCATGCAGCCTGGGAAGCTTTCTGTAGATCTTTCGTGGCAGTCTCTCATTCTAATCGGTTATGGCGAGCGCGATGGTTTGGGATCTCTAACGATGATAGTTAGGTCTGGTCGGACTGGTCTCAAGGTGTTTTAAGATTGCTGACAACATGCCAATGATAGGCCTGCATCCTTAGCTTAGTTAATTGCTCGAGCTTGATGGAAGTCCAACATGTTCCATGGTAGAAATTTCAACCTGAAATCGCGAACCAGAGCCTCGACAACGTTTCAGCCAGGACTAGAATCGTATTAAAGACTAAGCCTGCGCAAGGCTATGCTCGAATTACCCGACATGGTCAAGCGCTGCTTGGTCCTAACCACTTGACCACTACCCCATCCCGACCTCCTTTCAGAAAGGAGTCTTGGTTCTGATCTTCGTCAGCGTGGATAAGGTTTCTTTTCATCCTCCGATCACGATCGCATTCTCAGGCATACCAACCCACGTCGAGTTGGGTTAGCAATGTGATTTAGCTCAGCCACTCTGGCGCATTCATGCAGATCGACGCCTTACTCCGCCTGGGAACGATTTCAAGGTGGACCTGAGATACCCCAGTCGCTGACACTTCGCACGTTCAGCATCAGCTATTTAGAAAAACCCACGGTTCTGTTTTCTAGGTGGTCAAGCATACCAACCTACCCCCGCAATGGATCCAGTCTCGTTCTGTGCCAGCATACTGGCCATCATCTCAGCGGCTCATTCTGGCTTGAACGCTCTGCATGGGATCAAGCAATGCTGGGAAGCACCCCGAGAGATCGAGGATCTGGTCATCGAGCTCGAGAGCTTGCAGTCTACTCTGCGCGGTGTTGCCACGTTTGTCGAGGTTGCGATATCCGTCCAGTATAGTGAAACCCTGTCGCAGCCTGTACTTCGAGCTTCCGCCACCGTTGATGCTATTGTCGCGCTTTTGCTGTCCCCACCTTTTCGTATCACTCGTGTCAGCAATGCTAGCCGCGCACGACTGGTCTGGCTCCGTCACAAAAACGAGATAAAGTGCTTATTCGAGAGTTTGAAAATCATTCGAATGGATTTATCACTCAAAATGGTACTAGTTACTGCGTAGGCCTAATGATTTCCTTCATTCATGTTGCTTTGTCTTCGATGGCTAGACTTACAACTCGTCAGATCATCTGTAACGCGCATCGAGGAGTCTCTAAGCATCTACATCAGCGTTCAGGACCAACTTTCGCAACAACTGGCGATTGTCATTGGGGGAGAAGAATATAGGAATTTCGACAACCAGGGCGCTATGCCGGGCACTCGTCGAGTCTGGGGCGTCGACAATCCACTCCAACCGCAAGGCATTGCGCCTCTATTGCGCGACTGCGCGGATCCTGCAGAAGGCACGGAGCGTCCAGCCACAGACCAGGCAACTCAAACTCCCCAAGAAATATCATTTCGGAAATCGACAGGACCCGAAACCAGAGGATGTCCCCGCTGGTGCAGCTGCAGATGCCATGTTCGGCGCTTCTTCAAGTCCCCGTGGGTCCTAGAGTCCGCAATCGGTCGAATAGCCGTGCACTACAGTGGTCAAAGACCTGGCTGTAACGAAAAAAAGTGCCAACGCTTCTTAGCGACGGCTGTGACCATGACTTACTTTCTTCCACAGTATCTGCTGCGTCGCTACATAACTCTGACTTTGCGTTTTACCCCCGTGGATGGACCGAAAATTGCATTGCGTGCACCCAGAGTCACACCATGGTCCCACGTATACTGGAAGTACGCTAACAGAGGCGATCTTGTCGCCATCCAAAAGATGTTCAGCCAACACAAAGCATCGCCAAATGACGTTAATCCACGAGGTGTGACTGCTCTAGGTTATGCAGTAAATCACGAAGACTATCGGATCAGCCAATTTCTCATCGACCAGGGTACGGATCCCAATCTTCCGAATGCTTCGGGGAGGCTAGCAAGCGAAGCCCTGGTCGATGCCTCTTTCGCTGGTCGATTTGGTAGTGAGGGTATAAGTATTGTGGAAAGCATGCTCCAAAATACAGGATTCATGGAGATCCGAGGCTTAACAACGTTGCATAAGATCGTCCTAGGAATCATCCAGAAAGATCTCAGAACGGAGTTAGAAACCTCTACAGCAAGCGTCAACATAGGCGACGCCAAAAAGAGAACACCGCTGGCTTGGGCCGTGATCCGAGATGACCTGAATGTCGTAGCGAATCTATTAGCCTTTGACGCAGATCCAAACAGCATTGATAATGAAGGTAACTCACCGCTAGGCTTTGTGAGAAGCTCTGGAGTGTGCAAGGCACTGCTGGACGCTGGCGTCGACATATATACACGGAACACTGACTACCAAAGAACCCCGCTGCACACGGTTTGTCATGTCCATGGGAATGTTGAAGTTGTGAATCTGCTAATCGAGGCCGGCATCCACGTCGATGTGCGCGACTCTGACCATGAGACGCCCCTGCTCAATGCCGTCTTCTGGCATCTAACAGCAACAGCAGAGAGACTGATCGAGCTTGGCGCAGATGTCAACGCGCGGAATGTCTCATCCCAGGACAATACTATACATTTCGCCGTCAGCTACTGTCATCATGAGGTTATACCTTCGCTTCTAGCTCACGGAGTCCATTACGCGGTAAGGAATGTTCCTTCTAGAGATGTCGCACATATGGCCGCTATCTTCGCCGATACAGAAACTATCAACACCGTGACGGACTGCAAATTGACTGGCCTGGACCTCTCCTTAAAGGATGTTGATGTTAAGACACCATTTGATCATCTCGCTGAACGCGAAGTGTTTGGGGACAGCGAAATTGGCATCCACGAGGCGTTCGAAGCCTTCGCGAGGTCCGTTGCGCTGTAAACGTAAGGGATCTGGACAGATTCGGAATCTTGATCGATGTGTTCATGTCTGCAGATGTCAATTTCACCATCTTGAAGGGGCTGGTGCGATGCAAAGCTCGATTGCTCTATTAAACAGAAGCAAGGTGGTAATCCCGAATCAGTAAGAAGTGGGATACTCAAGACATCAGACATTATACAGTAATCTGGTCCTCGTACATAGCCACAACTTACAATATCGACTTCGGATATATCAACGGACCGATCTTTCTTTCCAGAAGTTGTATAGCAGCACTATCTTGATAGTTTTACCGCTATCGAGTCACTAATTATTGACCTAATTATCGCTCATGCATTGTAAGAGAGAGAATATCTTTAAGGTGACCAAATTGCAATCAGAATAGAAGATCGAATAATTTTACAGCATCTTCGCAATTTTGATCAACCAAACAATCTCAAATCTATTATTTTTACTAGAAGGCTCTGGCATAATAGAGGACATCGATAAGTAAGACATCGGAATAGGGCTTGTCTAGGGCCACAAGCGTCCTGGCTCTAGAGCATCATCTTGCTGAAACAACTAGCCCATATCGCCCGAGACGCGCGAATAAAACCACCGCATCGGCTATTAAAATTTTCGCGGATTCAGTACGTGATTGGATCGCTTTGCTGTGTTTCCATATCCGTAGTTCCGAGGGAAATAAAGCATCTACCGCTCCAATGAGTGATGATGCCGCAGGTTGACATGGCACTACTGCCTGGCTCGCCACGATGACACTCTATCTTGGGCAACTGAGGCTGGATTTCGCCAGGGTATGGAAGGCAGCGAGCAACAGTTCTCGGAATCGCCATCGGAAATTGCTTCATGGCATCAGGTCGCAGGACCGCTCACGAGTGTTGTTACATAACGTGCCAAGCACGTAATGTCAAGAACATAACGTTTTAGCGTTGTTTGATAATTCGCGGATCGAACATCTTCCTTGCTAGTATTAGGCTAGGCTGCCCAGATTCTTGGCATACTAGCAACAGTATGCTTGACATGTATTAGGATACTGGCGGTGTAGAAAACCTAATCCCATGAAGCACCATCGGAAAGCGTGGTGGGGGGTGCCTAAGTTCCCAAGCTGTCCGTCTGAGATACTACAGCGCGGCGTACAAACTCCAGCTGATATCTTTCGAGCTGCTTATTGGCAAGGCCGAAGTATGTTTTTAGTGATCCCTTTATCAATGCGCTTTGCATCGGTGACGTGAGACAAGGTCCAGCCATAAAGGACATATAGGCTGCCAATTGGACAATGGTTATCAGTCCAGTCTAGGCGACTGGAAGTAAGTCGGAAAATATTTTCTACCTCTTACGCTTATAAGGTGCTCCGGCTTGAAGCCCTCTAATTCGTAGCAGTAACAAAGAGCATCATATATCACACCGTACTGGCCAGAAGGAGAATTTGTACGCCCATTTCGTCGGGCCGCTCAGGATTTAAGGGGCCAATCATGATACGCGCACGAACCTTTTTGCTAGTCTTGGTACCACTAATTTTCCTATTTTCACTGCTTTACCATCTGCAAAGAAATCAATGGAAGCCACCAAAAGAGTGGATCCCAACGGCGTTCGAGCCGCCGCCATGTCAAGATGGACTAGATTGGCCTGACTTTCCAATGATCTCTGGTAAGATTATGTACGCTCGCCGTGAGATCCAAGTAGTACCCAGGGAAGGTCTTCAGCGCGTCTCAATTACCAAGCTTGACGAGCCGTTACTTCCAATGCTTCAGGAGGTCCATTCTTCCGGGAGACCGAACGTCCAACTAGGCACTGCATGAATCCTTTGATCTTAGACGTCCCTTTATGGCCTCAAGGAATAGTCAATCCCTCTCATATCATCTTTGGGATGAGCACACCTTTGGATCGCCTGGAAGACTCCACAGTATACCTCGAACGCTGGTTGCCTTTCACCGGCGCGAGACTCTTCGTGATGGTCACCGGATCGGACGAGTCCTCGCCTGACAAGAGCCGGATGAGCGAGCTGGAATTGAAGATGCGCGATCTCGGCATGCAAGTGACATTGGTCGAACCTCTCAGCAAGAGCGACGTCGGCTCGCAGCGCTACTTCTCGCTTACCAAAGTCATATATAGTAATCGTGATCCCAATACTCAGTGGATTGTTTGGATTGATGACGACACGTTCTTCCCCTCCATGCATACCCTCGTCAGCATGCTCTCTACCTACGACTCGAAGAAGGAATACTACATTGGTGGCCTTTCGGAGGACTGGTGGTCTGTTGCCCGCTATGGCATGGTACAGAAATCTCAAAACTATCAAATTGGGTTTTTTTGACCGTCAATAGATGGGTTTCGGAGGAGCCGGCGTTTTCCTCTCAATCGCATTGGCCGAAGTCATGGACGCAAACTACGACGACTGCAGAAAGTACTCGGATACGGGATCTGGGGACGGTGAGTGTTCCTTCGGGCGAAATTCGATATGCCCTCTCGCTGACGTGACTTAGTTGGGATTATGGAATGCGTATACAAGTACAGCGACACAAAGCTAACGCATGAGACTGCGCTGCACCAAATAGATCTGCCTGGTGATCTGTCTGGCATATACGAAAGCGGACGCTTGCCTCTCTCCCTACATCGCTGGAAGCGGGGCTGGTGGGACGAGTCCGATGGTCCACAATTTCCTATGACAGATATGCATCTGGTGGCGGATGTTTGCGGAGATTGTTTCCTCCAAAGATGGCAATTTGGGAAGGACATGATACTCAGTAATGGGTATTCGATTGCCATGTATCCAACGGACGCCCTCAGTAAATTCGAACTGGGCATGGGCCTGAGTAAAGTTGAGAAGACATGGGGCGAGACTAGGAGGGTCGAGGAATCGGTCAATAGAGGTACCGACCATGACATTGGGCGCACGAGACCCATGCTTGAGCTGGAGAAGGAGAAGGTTCAGTATAGATTCCTGCATGCTATCCCTTTTGAGGGTGGGGTTCGCCAATTTTACCACCACTACGGGCTCGAAGGCGATCACGATACCCTTGTGGAACTTCTTTGGACCCAGAAGGATACTATAGGATGACGCATTGACGGTCTGCCTGCTCAAGCGCATAGGCCTTATGGGACGCGATCTGAGCTTGTACCGACAATTGACAACGACCCCTAGCGAGCGCCAGATGTGGTAGCATAAGTCAAAGTTCTATTCCACAAAGACTAGCCCGCCGAAGTCGCTCGAAAAGACCTGCGTCTCCCGCTCCGACGAGCGTCCACCCATAACAACCTTGGTCTCTCGACGCCCTGATCTACCGAAACAGCATTAGACCTATTAATATTAAGGCAGGGTCATGCCTTCCTCATCGACAAGCACTATGTTGTTGCTCCATCATCGCCGAAGTTCATGGTGGGCGCCTGCGCCGATCTTGCAAACGACCCACGGCATACAGCCAAAAACCCCACGTTCAAGCAGCTGCAACTACTGAAGCATCACCCGAGGCTGACCGAGTCGCTGCAGACCCAGACTGCTCTGTTTTGGAACACCTAATGCGGATATAACAGGGGCCTTTCCACGGCTTGTGATTTCCCGGCGAATATGATGTGGAATCGCATGAGTGAGAGATTGCTTACGCATTCTCCGAACCTATACCTTCCTCGTGTAAGCCACTGTTGAATACCAGTCTCGATACGAAACAAGACATTTCATCTGTTCGTGTAGGCCTAGCGCTTGAAAGCACTTGGCCATATTCCTGAATTGGAGACGGGAAAGGATGGGTTCGCCCAATCCCTTGGTGGAATTGAGGATGATGGGATTTGCGAGGGCGAAGATAGGCGCGGTGCGGTTAGAGATGGTGAGGGGAACGTATGAGGATGATCATTTCTAGATAGGTAGGTGCGGATTCTACACTCGTCTCGTGAGATGGGTCGGTCAGAACTCTCATTACCGCTTGTGGGTATTATCCGCTTGTCGCAATCCTATACTTTGATAATCGCTTACTGAAGTTGTTCGGGGTGATTCATGACTTTGAGGGTCTGCACTCATATGGCAAGGGCGGCCACGGGCCCGGCCAAATAAGACCTTGTCGCGAATCGGTTGAATCGACGCATACAGCGCCAAAGACTTCAAATGCAATCTACCAACCCTAGCACCCGAAGCCTTCCAAGTCGAACTCCATCGCCTCGGCACCGGACTCGAAGACGAGCATCCTCATGCCATCTCCATCTACGCACGAAGCCACGACCACGGAGATGAGATCATCCTGGACGACAATGGGATTCCGCTCCTGGTTGTCTTCATCGAGTGGAGTGGTGGGGGTGGCACGAGATACGGAGCGTTGACCAGAGCGTATGCGAAACGGACCGTTGGTGACAAGGCACCGGTGCTGAGCAGTGGGGAGATCGGGCGGATGCTAGGGCCTTGGAGAAAGATGCTGAGGAAGGATGTGTGGCAATTGGACGCCACCATAGAAGAGAGCTGGATGAAGAGCGGGGCGCTAGAGGCTTCGGCTTCGGCTTCTACTATCACGTGAGCTTTCCACGGAGAGAAGAAGGATGTTCGAAGAGCCTGCCGTGCTCTTGCGGCCTGTGGTTTTCTTTCCTTTGCGGATTCCTCCGGTCTTGCAATTGCAGTTTCGTGGCCATTCCAGCTTAGCTAGGAGGTTGTAAACGATACTTCAAGGGCATTGTGTATGCCACTTGAAGCTGATAGAGTAATTGCAATCGAAATATTCTTTAGACATCCGGTTACTGCTTGCAGAATTCATTCCATCAGTGATAATTGGTATGTCATTCGTCAGCACCGATGGGTGCTCAGATAATTCACTCTGTCCCATACGCCGTCAAGGTTTAGTTCTCGGGCTACCTGAATCAAGATCGCTTTTGGCAATTTCTCTATCCTTGTGCTTCCTGCTCGGTGTTTTTATATACTACCAGCCTAGAGCTTTGACAGCTTGCCTCTTCAGCTGTCTGTCTCTCTTACTTTCTCAGTACAACATTATTTCGCCGAACCGTTCTTTGAGTTAATGAGTGCCAGGAAAAGAAACAACCATGTCCCGATGGCGCATGAGCTAGCCCGCTGTTTCATTCTCTTCTCTTTCCCTTCGGATGCTCCATCTTGGGCCTTCTAATTGAATCAGCGAGACGCCTTGATAATTCCCTTCTTACCCTATGGATCTGTGCTGGCGAAATAGTGCAACCAACAATTGTCCAAGCCTCGATTGTATGCGCGCCGATAGTTCCGTCAGAGAGCGCAGGGACTTAGACATGATGTCGTTCTGCGAATTCCTCCCTATTCGTGATACCGAGACAGCAGAATCTATTCGCTCTTTTAACGATCAAACATGTTCTCCACCCGAAGGTTCTTTAGCAAAAAGTCTCCACGGACGCACATGGGCGTGAAATCGCCCAGAGCGTTCAAAAGATTGGAGGTACGAGCCACGATGGCCGAGTCCAGACTACTATCCACCGATCGCGGGGTCATTGAGCAACTGCCAATACATATTGAAGTAGCTGTAGAGCCGAGAGCACTAGTGGGCTAGCCAGGTGGAAGATGTAGACACACTGGCCAGCAACGCAGGTAGTAGGAACGATGGTTCTCTCAGCTGGACCGTCCGAGATCGGAGATACTGTCAGTACTAGAGGCGCTTGAGAACCGCTGGATGGCAGGTCGGCTCACTCCCCCTCCCGTAGCCCTCGACGCGGGTGGCAATAGATACAGACATGTTCTAGAGCCGCGCATATCGCGAACGAGATTCTGACAATGATCGTTCTAGCGGTCTATGCTACATTCTGTCATACTATGGCATTGTTGGTTCTCGACCTCACGATAAGGACAATCCGATGAAGAATGCAATTGCCCATCTTTTGCAATAATCTTGGGTGGGGTGTAGCGTGGTTCGATAAAAGCTGGGTGTGCCTTGACTCGAAAAGCTAGAAGAACTGGGCAGGCCCAGAAATTAGAGAGGAATTTCGATAAAACGTCATCAGCTGGTAATTCAGTATGCGGTGTTCCTGCCACTGGCTAGCTTTTTTGAGCTGTGCCGCTGACAACATAAAAGTATCGGCGTTGTCAGAGGTCCCCGAGAATTTAGCATCTTTGAATATTCGTGAGATTCCGAAGAGCGCTTTAAGACAGACGAGATATGCGAACATCACGGATTCCGGGAGAGTGTACGTTGAATGTCACTCCACATTCGATGGTCGAGATCTAAAAAGACTAATCGGACAATTCAGCGTCTCTCTTGAAGTCTTGACCCTTGGTCCACGTGGTCGAAATGAAGCCTACCCTCAGGTTGCTGTTCACTTCTATGTGCCTACCACGTCCTTGACTCGTAAGAGAGATGATTCCAGACCAATAAGCAGCTGTCCTGACCACCTCACCTTTCTTCTCTCGCGGTGCGTCCGTAGCCAAGGCGCGAAGGCATGGAGTGCAGTTTGCAAGTCATCGCGTACCGGCGATCGCAGCATACGCTGGGGCGAATGCGCAGACAACGAACTATGCGAGATACTACCACTGCGTGACCCGAGTCGACCATATGAGAAGGCAAAATCTCACGCCGAATCTTCAATACTGTCACTTATGAAGTTTCCTTTTTTGCAGTGATCGTTTCGGGAGGCTCGACACTGATCGCCCCAAAACCAGCAAGTAGATTTGCCACTTTTATTCGCATAGATCCCGCACTGTTATTTCGTAGTAAGTATAACACGTTCCAAAGACCATCAAAGACAGATAGCAGAGTTTTGTAGGTGAGACGTGATCGCCCATCTGGCGCCTTTTTGGAGTCGAAGCGAAGCCAACATTCATGCAGGACGGTGGATACAAAGGGTTCATCTTCCGCAGCGAGCCAGTCGTCGCCTTTCTCGATGAGGCGTTGTTCTATCCATCTTTTCCCTTTCAAGATAGCTAGGCCCATTGGATGATGTTGGATAGGTTTATCGAGGAACAGGATAAAGTCAATGGCAACGTTGGTACCATGAACTTCGTAATTGAACATGCGAACGGCGTCTCTCGTAGAGCCCGGTAGTAAGGAACTATGATTGCTCTGTCTAAGAGGCTATTAGTATATGGCCATTTGAGTAAAACATGAGGTACGTACAACAAAACTGCCGTGGAACTTCCGCTGGAAGACGGCTGACCGATATTGCCTGAGATAGTGCTTTCAGGGGACAGTGTCAGCGGCGACGACGACGACTGATCACAATATATGAATAGTAGCAAGCATGCTACGACTGCTCGGAGCCATCGCGGGCACATCATCACTGGGGACATCGAGAAACAGTAAAGCTTTCGTTCATAATTCCTGATCCATATACGGTACACAATCGAGAAAGTACTCGACGTGTGATTGCGCTGGATCGCTGTTCGTAAGATGCATGACGCGGAACCTGTACGCGCATAGCTGTACGGGATCCCATCCATAAAGCTGGGAACGCTTATGCGCATTCCGAGGATTTTCATTTGGCCGCGACATTTAGCGCTTTCACAACGGTTGTCGCCCCTTGACCTTATTTTTAGATCCTCGACCCCATCTTCTAACAAGATGCTTTTGATTAACTTTCGCATTGCTTAATTTATTACTATCAAAATCTTACGTTTGATAAAGTAAACTTTGCGCTTTTAACAGCATATTTTTGATAAAGTCTAAATCAATATTAAGAAAGTTATTTAATTGCAAAGTTTTTGTTTTTCGAAGCGTGTCTTAAAATCAAAGATCGACTTGAACTTCTTAAAGTACTAGTATATGTTAACGAACTTTGTAGTTTCTATAACTCTAGCAATTTGTAATCAAAACTTATAATTAAAGCAATTTTAGAAAGCGCATAGTGTCTAGAGTAATAATTAATTAATTTTATATGTTTTAATAGCGAAATGCGAAAGTTGACCAAAATTATGTTGTCAAAAGTTGAGGTCGAGGATCTAAAAATAAGGTCAAGGGGCGACAACCGTTGTGAAAGCGCTAAATTCCTGCGGCAAAAACTTTATTTGCACTGATACTTATCAATCGTCCAGAATACATGACAACGGAAAGGAAATCTATGCTTTGTGAGAATCCAGGAAACTTCACATGGCATGCGCTCCTCCAAGCACATCACACGTCGTCGAGATCTGGCAGAGCGCTCTAAATCAGGGTGGAAGAAACCTGAGATCGAGACAAGGTTTTTACGCATAAAGACCTAAGCTTTTCGGGACAAGCAACCACTGCCCTGGTTTGATTCGACCACTCAATCAAAAGTCTTTCGAAGCAATGAGGTTCATGTGGAAGCAGGGCACAATCAAACCTGAATGATCACACCCAAAACTCAAAGACGGGGAGTGCATCCTCTTTATGGGCAGCGGGATTGGAGACTTGATCAGAAAAATTGCTATGTGCAGACGCACAGATTCCCAGTCGGATGACAGCGTGGCCCACATCATGACCCTCATGCTCCCTAGTCGGATTGCCTTGGCACATCTTTACTTCCGTGAGAATCATGAGATGATGTATGCAACGGTGAATGACTCCCACCGACAAACTCCCGTTGATGTTGCTTATCCTACCAGACAGTTAGGACCTGGCAGTACATGGTACTCGTCATGACGGTAAGCAGCTGAGTATCGTTGCCAGCTTCGTCAAAACCACAGCCTGATCCGCTGCACTCGCATCGCCCTTTGTAGTTGCCACTCCTACACTTATGCTCGCATAGCAACCCGCAGTCCCCACGACCTTGGTCTCGGTAGGCAATCTGCTTGACCCACAAGTACTTATGTCTGCCGGCGTGCTCGACAACGCACTGTTGATTCGTGACAATACGAATTTGAAATCGGCGGTCGATGAACATATACCGCCACTTACGGCAGGGTAGTTGACATTCAGCCAGATGTTGGAAGGGAGGTATGGTTTTCCGGAGGCTACGAGCGATTGTGTGACGTTAGTAGAGAGATAGGCATAGACGTTGACGTATGGCTCTCGAGAGGCAGTGTATCCGGTCTGGCTGCCTGTTGTACCGCTGAAGGCGATGGCTGGGATGCCTTCTTTGGCGGCCTCGGTCGCGGCACCAACAGTGCCAGAGATAAGAACTGTTGTACCGAGGTTTGCTAGAGAGATGGACTCAGTTGGTGTTTGAATGAGGAAAATCCAGGACCTTTTACCTCCAACATTGAAGCCCGCAACAGCGATATCAGGAGGCCCTTGAAAGTACTTTGGAGCAAGGGTCTGAATGCCGTAGCGCATTGAGGTCACGGGATACGAGTTGACGTAGTTCAGGTCTGAATTGGAAGCGTCGTTTCCCTCTGCGGGCGATCCAGCAGGACAGGAGTTGAATTCGCAAGCCTGTACAATTGACGTTGCAGGCGCATCTGAAGAGCCTAATAGTCAAGTATCGGTAAGCGCGTCCATGGCAGAAGCAGACCTCGAGAGTTCTTTACCGGTACCGGATTTATTTTCTGCGGGTGCTGAGAGAATGACATTATTTCCAGCTGCTGTCAATGCATTGTAAAAAGTCCGGATGTTGATCTCCGCCCAGCCGTCATCGTTGGAGAGTACGACTTTGGTGCATCCCGAGCTTAGCCGGAGCAGTCCGAAGACGAGAGCAGCAGAACGCATGACGCAGGTTTCGAATAGGTTGTATTGTGCCGGTCGCAGAAATCCGATGAAAATTTCGAGAATAAATAGACAGAGAATTCAACCGCAGTCGATGCTACGATATCAGGAGGGAGTCACGAGCGATTCTGCGCCATACTCTTATGGGTTTGCGGCGCCCAAGAGAGCACGTGCATTACATGAGTGGACGGAGGTTACGGCCGCCCAGAAACGCAGGTTACATGTGTAAAGTCGGACAGCATTGACGCCGTTCTCTCTGTCCAAACCTCCACGCAGCTTCGGGACCTCGGGATTTTCTCCGCAAACAACGTCATCCCGCAATGCCGTGTTTCCCGGCCCGGCCTTCTAGCCTTTCTAGTGTAGATTTATTTTGCTGATGCTCTGGATCTTCACCCTTTATGAAAGGTGGAGAAGAAGATTGGACACATAGCAAGGGAACTCCTTCCAATACGCTGGCTTGATTTCAGTGCTAAGACCTTGAAATTGAGGTTGAAAGCACTGTTCCACAATGTATAAAGAAGACAAGATACATGTATTCATTGCCAACGTTTGTTGAAAACCTAGCGGTACTGTAGAGTCGATATAGTCAGACCCGCGCGATCCGTCTAGAATTATTGTGTGATGAGAGTCCATTAGATTTGTGACTTGGTTGCGTAGCTAATTCCAAAAGACGCAGCAGGACAAAATTGGCGAATAACGGCACCATCATTACCACTCACGATCTCTGCTGCTTCATTACTCATTTGTCATTTTCACCCACGTAATTTGTTGGGTATTTGAATCGGCTCTGGAATTGAGTCGAAGCGTAGTTGAATCTTTCTTCTTTTGCTAAATTATATAATTATCGAATCTAGCATTCCGAAGTGCAGCTCTTCAAGGTAGCCGAGTTGATACAAAGCCTGTTCCTGTATTGAAGTCATATCTGCCAGATACCTTTGAAGTTGTACAAAGAATGCTGGCCGGATCGTTCGTCGCGGCCCATCGCAAGGAATAAAGCTTGTCTCCTTTGCGCTGGAACTCCCGATGCGACTCTTACGCGAGCGGAAGATGCATTTGTGGAGCCGCTCGCGTACCCGCATCTTGGAGTGCATTCTTAGACAGCCGAGCCAAAGTGGGTCTTCAAAGGCGTCGGTAATCACATGCATTGGAGTTGCATGCCAGCCAATAATGGAGCAGTTCCGAGACAGTCTTTCCTGTCACCCAACAGCCACGCTCTGAAACCACTGCCCAGGCCTATTCTTCGTCACCCGTCCAAATCCCACCATGCCCATATAATCGTGAACAATCAGGATATTTGCACCTATGTGCCGGCTTTCTCTGTATAAGACATCGAAGACTCCTGTGAGCACACTATCGACCATGCCGTATGTGAGACGCTTTGGTCGATTCATCGGGTAGTGGGTCGCGCCGAAGAAGCATCCGGTGTTTGCCTCGCTGCTCATGTACGGATCGTCGGAGGGGAAGAGGACGTCTTCGTCGGCATGGTAATGTGTGGCAATGTACCTCCGCAGGCTGACTTGGGTTTGAAGGAGCGTGCGCGCCATGTCAGGGCCGTCAATAATGGTGTTCGGGTTGAGCGAGATCTTGAGAGCTATTGGGGTGTTGCCCACTCGATGGTTGATCACTTCGGCGTTGACAGAAGCATTGAGGGGTCGAGAGAAGCTGGAAAGACATGTCAATCCAGCGCGCACCGGATTTCTGGCTTGACTTACTCAATGGCTAAAGCGCTAATGCCGCTTCGAACAGTGCCGGAGATGGGGTTTGCAGGAACTGTAGGGAGCGCTGACGTTAACGTCGAAGGTAATATTACAAGCAGATAGACTAGCATAGAGTACATATCGTCGTTACTATGTGTAAACAAATCAATGTAGCAATACAGTCAATATAACAATATTGTGGCTGGCGCAAACGCTTTAAACATATTTTGCAAGAGTACCATGCGATAGGCGAGGCGCAAGAACGGCATTAGAGGAGACTCCGAAATCAAGAAGGACGGTATAGTACCCGCGAAGTTGACATACGCAGTCTCCATGATGTGGACCTTGCATTGGGCGACGTCCTCAATATCGGTGTTGTCAAGCAAGCCTCAGGAATCCATGTCCAAGTACAGACCATTTACTCCGGTTCCTCTGGCACATATGTCAAAATGCGCCTCAGTCGGTACGGTTCAAGAGGAACACGCCCTTCTCGGGATGTTTTTGGGAATGATCATCACAGCTCTCAGGTCCAGATTTATTATCCGGTTGACTGTCCGACGATCTGCGACGCTGATGCCAGCTACGCAGATCTTCGGGATGCCATGGTAATGCACGCCGCAGAAGTGACGTCCGGTAAGAAAGTCCTCACCTATTGAAAACGCAATGCCGTAGGATGCGCAACGATGTTATCACCTCAGCATCAGAAGACAAAGATTGACGACCTTGCTCGGAGAGATTTGATGTCGCCGTCGAAGAGCTAGGCGCTTCTTCGTCCATATATGCCGACAAAGACTGAATGCAAGCCATGGAAGATTTAGGTTCACCAGATATGGCCTGTGATCTTCGTGATACGAAAGATCGGATGTACCATGCTCATTTTTGAAGCCCTCCGGCCTTTTGCTCGGTCATGGGGGCAACCTCGGTACTCTAGCCGGTGGGATCGGTACTCCGGACTATCGTGAAGCTTATAGCGAAGAATCTGGCTTACTGGTCTGGAAGGGAAATGTTGTAATCAAGTATCAATTGGGACGGTGGCACGTTCGTCGAATCTCGTTATATTCTTTGAATATGAGTCGGAAGGGGGATATGGTAGTACCCATGGAGGGCTGTCTGTGACTTGGACAAAATCAAGGAGGCGTAGGAGAGCTGGTCAAAAGCTTCGGCTTGCGTGGGTCCTCTGTTAATGTTTGTATCAGATCCATGAGGTTTTCCATTAAGTTCATTAATTATACGCCCGGGACTTGTCATTTTCTTTCTCCCTGCTCGCAACGTGATCCATCCTTGGCTGACGCAATCACTGCTGCTGGCTTTTAACTTGCCGGATAGGCTACTGTACAATGTAGACCGTACACGTTGCTCGTTTAGTCTTGGAAAGCCAGATCTCGAACACTCCCTGCATTGGCCCATACACACTAACCAAGTTACGAAATTCTTCCAGTGCAAAGTACGCGTCCTCTCTCAACAAATGGTTCGCGACCCCTTCTGGAACGTCAAGCGGGGCGAGGTCCATGAAAATGCTAAACTCTGTGGCATGCTCCCCCCCGTACGAGCGTTGTTCCCAGTGTCGTTCGGTAATTTTGCTAGCCTGAGGAAGCTTTCCCAACCACAGAATCATCTGAGTGCATACAAGGACGGCAAGCTGCCTGGCTCTATCATCGTAATCGTTGTGATCATTCCGAGTTACGAGAATATACAATGTGCTCCGCCTTGGTACAAAAGCACGGTATGGAACAGGAGGCCAGAGGCTGGCGCTGTGAGGAATTAATTCCTGGAGGAAAGGCTGGAGAAGGGATCTCCAATACGGATATTGAGCTCACATGACATTCGAAGGCTTGGTTGTTCTTCCAGAAGCCGGCAAGCCTGCGGGTGAAGCCTCAAGAGTAGTTGGACTTTTAGGCGGTGGGAATTCATGGATCTGAATCGATAGAGGGATCAGCAGCGAGAGTAAGACGCCAAAGAATTTAATGAGCGGCACAATAATTGAAGGAATTATAAGTCCTAGGGCAATGAGGTATCGCAAAAGAAAGAATCGAGAATTACTGTGGGTTCAGTACTTCGACCGCATGCCGATCTGATGCTGCTATTCTGGCTGCATACCGAATGCCTTGGACCTTGACTCTTGATGCGCATATTGCTCGCATGTCGCATCTTTAAAAGTCAGTGCGTTTCGCCTTTACTTATCGTCGCTACCAAAGCAATGGAGAAGGCTGACCAAAAACTGTGGCTGGGAAGTTTTCCCATACGCAAACTAGGTATCCCAAGTCAACCACGGGCCAGGTCGACAGGCGTCTCCGGAGTCTGCAAAGAGAAAAAAATTTCGTAACGCTCTCGTATGATAGCTTCTGCCGGCATTGTAGGCCGTGTCGCCAATGATGGTGTCTTCCAACCATCGCGAGGGTCAATGTAACAGCAACGCGTTGTAACCGGAGCGATCTTCTGTTGTCAGCCAGTCATATTGCGTCGACCAGGCCACGAAGCAGCAATTGCAAGGCACACAAGCTACCTGCACGGTGGGGACCCTGTTCGGCTGAGTTCTCCTGAACTCTAACGCTTTAGACTTTCTCCACCAAGCGCTCGCCGACGCTGCCTAAATGATTATACTCAATCGAGATGGATCAGCAGAATAGCGGTTGCCAATGCTCAACCTAGAAAAGACCCGATCGCGAGATGACCAGAGGCAGTTGTGAAAACCAAAGCGATGGTGTACGGATGGTAAAGCCGACGAGAAGGAGTGCGGTAAAGCATTCTGTGTCGTTTGGAGGCAGCGAGTTTGCACCCAAGTAGCCGGTGAACCCTGCATGAAACGCCTTAAGTGAGGCACAGGAAAATCCCCGACGATGTGAGCTCTCAAGGTGACGTGTAGCGGCACCCAAGAGCCACACGACTATCCATGTCGCTAGGCCATCCTCGAAGAATGCTCTACCGACGATGAAGACACCGAAGCATCACTACATCGTTGGTGTTTGCTTTTCGACCTCCAGCGCAGCGTGTTCCTACGCAATACCGACATGTGGCTCTCTAATCAAGCACTGTTCGGTCGCAATGCCCGTGCCTCCATGTGGTGTCATATCAATATGTACCGCATCCACTTCTTTCCAACCAAATCTCTTGTACAAGCCTAACCCTGCTGGTGATGCTTCGATGTATGTACGTGCGTTGTCGCGATCAGCGGCCGCGAGACCTTCACGGATCAGAATAGAGCCTAGGCCCTGACGCTGGTGGGATGGCGAGACCGCGAGGATATGGAGGACTAAGAGAACCGAATTAGCATTGCTGATGTGCTGGTATCGCCGGGTAGTATGGATATAGTTGCAGACAAAGTCTTACAGTAATCCTTTCGCTCGTCCAAGTGTTTTGCCCTCAGGGTGTTAAGCTGACCGACGAATTGATTATAGAGTGCCATGTTCGTACCCTCTGGGCAGAACTCCTTCCTTATAATCAGGCCCTTCTTTTCTTCTTGCTGCTCCGGCGTCAAAGTGTCTGGGTATTGCCATTTTGCGAATGCGACAAGCTTGCTCCAAGAGGCATCAGCTTGGCTGTAATGTATCATGTGAGATATCCTTAAGAATTACCCAGTATCGCGGTCAATGAGCTTGCTGATATGGCAACCCGTCAATAGGCGATCACGGATAGTTTTCTCGAAGAAACGCATATCGTCATGGTTCCTAACTTGTGGGCCAACATCACACCAGAGTCGCCCAACGATAGGGCCATCCTGGAAGGCAGCTTGGTGAATTGCGACAATGGCAGGGACATCTAGAATTTCCGCAGCAAGGATCTCGAAAGACATCTTTCGAGCACTGTTCGAACGAGCTGGTGTAATCGAACGATTTGGTTGTATGTAAAATAGACAGTGAGCGAACATCTGGACAGGTTCTGGGTCCACCTGTTGCCAAGACATTTTTACCGGATTTTGGCCGAAAGGGCGATCGCCCTCCAAAATTAACAAACAAATGCTCGTAACGGACGCTGCGTAAAGTACATAGAGAGGATAGCCACATTCGGTGGGGCCTTACAGAGGATGTTGGGGCCAGTGAGAATGACTTTGTAGCGCCATTAGCAATCTAACTAGTCGCTAGGAACCGCAAGTTGAGGGTACTACAGCAGACGGCGCAGACTCCCGAACAGAGGCTACACACGCCGACGAGTTCTGGGCAAGAGATGCCCGATCCCGGGTCCGCTTCTTCAAGTACTTTACAGATGTTCTTGGCCGTGGCTCTGAAGCAGCAGAAGCCCTTACGGTATCTCGTGGTGCCGTCGGCCAGATGCCACCTGTGATTTACTGGTGCATCAACGGCCACCGCTGGTCGACATACATTGCTTGGGGGAAGTCCCGTGAAACAGATGCTTTGGTAAGCTACGTTCTTAGATTTCCTCTTGTCCGCTTCCTGTTCATCGCTGAGATATCACGTAGGAGGTGTAAGGTCCTTTGCTACAGATCGAAGTCGGTACAAATGATATCTACGGCATCTTCAAATTTCTCGACCTTCTTCTACTAGTCGAAAAGTACGGCGCGGAGCTGTACTGGCCGTGGCTCAGAAATTATGTACTCGAGCCATTGATGCAAAGCTATCGTCCTTGGAACTTTGGGTTCAAAGACCGCGTGTTGCTGGCCAAGCAAACACTAGCTCCAGCTCTTCAACCAATGAGCATTGGGTGGGATCCTCGGGTGCTAGGAGGTGTTCTGTACGTTTTACGTTGTCGGGTCACACAACGTTTCTCTCGTGTATGCAGCCATGCGATTAAGCAGTGGCCTCAGCGAATCATCCCCCGTCCAACAGCATTAACACACACAAGCCCCCTTGCTGGGCGTGTGCCGCATCTATCACGCGCATAGGTCGATGCGCCAGTGTTCCCTAGCAAGTTATCGAGCCGATTTTGGTTGTAATTCCAGCTCGTCGTGGAAAGGCTGTATTGGAAGGCGGCCTGAGAGACAAGAGGGACATGAGCTGAAACATAGAGCTCGAGGCCTTCGGAGGCCTGGAGGCGCTTGGCGCCTTATTTTGGCAACTCATGCCCTGCTGAGCCTTTGGTTTTGCATCTTAAACCCCACAGCCCGAGGACTACTTTACTTTATCCAATAGGACTTTTATGTATGTGTCCCGAATCCGATGCTGTTACCCTTGGACTGGATGGAGGAGCGTGGTCGTATCTATGATTTCCCATGGTTGTACTGAGGCGCCGGACATAAGAGTGGCATTGCAGTAACGGAGTCGGTCGCGGAAGTCGCGCAACCTCCATGATCGCACCTTCTCTTGTTCCTCGTGCTCGTCCTGTGGTTCTCCTAACGTCCCTCGTATCAAGCTTTAATCCCACAATTCGTTTCACTTCAATCCACCAGTGCGTTTCCTGGCTCACCATTTCCACAAGCACACCTGTCAAGAACCGCTCTATCAGCCCGATAATTTCTCGGCATCAAGGCCTGTGGAGTACGTCTTCCCACAAACGCCGCTATGCTGTTCACACGCGCCGCGGTCGTATCCGCCCTTACCCTCCTAGCTCGTGCCCAGACCAAGACCACGCTCAGCCCTGCTCAAGTAGGCCCCCTTCCCTTGTAGTACTTATCTCACCGAGCTAACGCAGCTTCGAAGTCCACTAAAGCCATCCACGACCTCCATAGTTACCTTGGCTCCCTCACCACCGTCCCCGGCTACACCGCCGCCGTGCAAGCCATCTCCACCGGCATCCCCGCCAGCGTGTTGAGTCAGATCAACAACAACCCCAACGCCTTTGACCAAAGCCTCGCCACCGCGACTGCCGATCCTTCCTGGTTTTCCGCGCTTCCGACCAGCGCTGTGGCGTTTCTTTCGAGTGTCGGCGCCGCGGAGATGAGTATTGTCAGTAAGGATGCGCAGGGGCCGGCGCCGACGAATGTGGCGAAGGTGGCGGGGGTGGTGCTGGCTGCGGGCGGGGCGGCGTTGGCGATATTATGAGCTGTGGGGTGACAGATGAGGGGTTGAACTGGTCAGGCGCCTTGGTGCTTGCTCTAGTAAGTATCCTCACGGCGACAGGGGCTTGAGATAGCGAGCATAGACGTATCATTACGATGAAATCCTTAATGCTGCGCCAGATGTTCAGTTAAAGCTCAGCTTCAGCAGATCCTTTCCAGTATTCTTTCAACTGTTCTCTCCTAGAAACTCTCCGTCATTGAAGACTGCCACGGTCCCGCGACTATATGAGCATCCGCCTTGCCACTCAGTAGAGCAAATCGTCCTTGCTCAGCAGACCCGAGCACTGTTAAATACCTCCATTGCCTCCATTGCAATTCCATGTTCAAGAGGCAGAAGTACCTATTCTTAGTAAGAAGACAGTTGTTCTGCTTTAGGGAACGTGTGCTGCGACAAGTTTCTTCCAATCAAAGAGATTATTCAATCGAGCATTTGGAGATACATTTCTTTTCCTTTCTATAGAGAGCGTAGTTGTATTACCCATGGCGCATGCATACAGGCCGCAGAGAATCGCGATGACTATCCGCGAACACCCACTTTCAGTAAGAAATCTATAAACATGAATTAGCCACGAAACAGCCATCGTTTCAAAGCTCCGATTAAATGTTCTTCAAGGCCTCAGTTGATCGTCTATTTGCATGTAATTCAGGGAAAAGGATGTGATTCTTTCCCCTTCTTATTCTCAACTGCCTTGTTCATCGTTATCGTTTGCGTCGAATTCGACGTCAGTATCGATGTGTATAGTCCTCTTGGTGGGGGCGGTGGTGGCGGAAGCTTCCGATAGAGGTTTCCCTTGTATGAAGTGGTTGCACCACCATAATCATGGCGAAGAGGTGGGTTGATGTTGGCTTCTCGAACGAGTTTGGTGCGAATTAATCTGAAGCCGCTGCGACTCTGGATTCATCCCTGGGACTGAGTATGTATATTTCGAGCCTAGTTGTGTTCCTTACCATGGCCATTGGTAGTTGAGAACGATGCTGATATACACGGGATACACAGGATGTGGGCCATTTCATATGAAAGACAATCGAGGAGCGCTAGGCCTAACATGGCTAGCCCGATTTGCACATCCAGCACGTACCGCAACAACCTATCACCTTGTTGAAAGGGAAAAGCCATGCCCCCTCGGCAAACATATCCCAGCTGTTGGGAAGATTCAGTGTGCACGACCTTTCTATGTACAAAGCGCGCACGATCGCTACTGAATTCCCCGAAATTGACCGACTCCTGTTGCCTCGAGATAGGCCCCATCAGCGATGTCAAACCAAGTGGGTTTTCTGATTATGTGGGTGTGCCCTGAATGGTTACCAAACCTCGGCGGAAAAGGAAGAATGAACGCTGGACTAAGCCAGGGAAAGTTCTCTTCCAGCTAATCATAGCATAGATGGGTCACACCGTGCCTGCCAGCCTGCAGAAAGCCAGCCCCAGCCTCACTTGGCAAGGCTACGGGCCATTGACGGGAATCTCGATTCCTGTTAGCGAGTTCAGCCTGATGCCCACGTTCGTGCTCTAGCTAGGTCGTGAGCATCTCTTTGCTCTCTCTTTATCATGAAGTTTTCCACCGTATAGCGCATTGCGACCTGTTTTGTGGGAAGCCATGGACCAAACTCAGCGCCAGAATTCGACTAACATGCGAGAGGTTTTACCAGATGCTCATGAACAGATTGTTCCATATTCATGCAAGGAGTTTATTTCACCTGCTGATAAGCAGGTTGTTCCAGACGCTGGCAAGCAAATGGTAATAAGTCGCGATGGATTAGAAGCCACTCCGTATAGCGATACTCTTTCACCCCCCATCGGCGGTCGTAGTATCCTGCCTAATAATTCCCCAAAGAGCTCAAAGAGGAGATGGATTGCACTTGGTGGAACCCTTGGATTGTTGATGGTTCAAGCGGCGGTGCTGGGAGGAGTCCTTGGTTCACGACACAAAAGCTCTACCCCACCACCATTGCAATTCAATACAAATCTGTCTGCGTCTGCTGTTCCCGCCAGACCGTCTCAACGCAGCATCGCCGCCTTTATCTACGCCCTTGACTCTGTAAACAATACCTATGTTTATTTTCAAGATAATGCTGGACAGATAATGGAGGCTTCCATTTCCGCCAACAATACCGCGTAAGATATCAATGGGACTAAAGTAATTGCGAAGAATGGATCCGCGATCGCTGCGACAGTTTCACGTCCAGGGGTTCCCCTTAATAAGCCGTCTCATTCTATGTCGACTGATTTTTGTTGACATCATTATAAGAGATAAGTGTGTTCTATCTCGACGGAGATAACTTGATTCACGACATCAACTACACTCCTACAACCGGCCTGTAGAACCCAGGAACTCTAGCAAGCCACAATTACATCGCAATGCCAAATACGAGCTTAGCCGCCCTGTACAACGAGTGCACACTATGTGTCAACTCAACGATCATTGCATATCAAGACGAAAACGGGTTTGTACAGATCGGTAACCTCACGTTCGATGGCTGGACTTTAAGACAGCTAGGCGCAGCCCTTGATCCGGCGATGGGAACTGGACTTGCACTGCAGCCCTTTTTCAGAATTGAGAAGACAGATCAAATCAACCTTTACCACCAGAAGTCTAATCTCTCCATAGCCCTGGCAAGTTGGAAACCTGCTGGTCTGCTCACAGTTTCCCTATTAATACTCCGCTAATACTCAAAACGCAGATAGGAGTTGATCTCTTCACAAACAGATTTACGAGATCGCTATCTCTTCCGGCTCATCTATCGCTGTTGCTTCCTTCTTTACCAACGTCTCTACAGGCTCGGAGACTTGGATCCAAGTGTTGTCTCTTTCCAGCAAAGAGATTGCAGTTAACAGTTGGTCGGGAGCGATTGAAGACTGGCTGGAGCAATATAAGCATCCGTCCCTGATAGCAAATGCCACGAATTATCCGAGAATCTATAGGAGTCCGGCGGTTATCGCCATCGGAGATAGATTCAGCATTGTAATGTAGAATAAGTCAGCAGACACAATTGAACACTAGCAGGTTGCAAACAGTATGTTGGATTGAAATTTTGTAGAAGGTGTAGATTTATATAGTGTTTGGAGATAGAATCAAAAAGTTTGAAGATCTAGATATATTCTACTTGCTTATTGTTAATCTACGAAATACATTAAGTTAATATATCTATATATAGAGAGTTCGATTCGAGAGAACTTTAAGAGAAATTCGAGTACTTCGCGAAATAGATTAGATATTACTTGAATCGAATCGAACAATTATATTAGCAATACTTTGTCTAGAGTATCGCAAATTTTGTAGAGAAGAAAATCTTAAAGTATTATAAAATCTAAATTGTGCAATAATTCTATATCGATATTGTCTATTTCGGAAATTTTGAAAAGATATCTATATATTTGAGATTAAATCTTTAAGATAACACAAAAATTAGCTCGATTTAATCTAGACTAAATTTAATATCAAATTATAAATTTTATAGAAAAATTCTAATTTCTAAAAAGTAAATGCTACAATATTCTATATTAATATTGTTTATTTTGGAAATTTTACTAATATTTCTATATATTTAAAATAAGATCTTTAAAATAACGCAAAAATTAACTTAATTAAAACTAGACTTAATTTAATATTAAATTATAAATTTTAGATTTTTTTTTAATCTTCTAAAATTAAATACTACAATATCTTGTATTAATATTATTTATTTTAAAATTTTTGAAAAAATTCCTATATATTTAAGATATTTGTTACAAGTTGCGTACTAATAAATACTATTTGTTGTATATTGCTTTTTATAGATAATTAGATAGAAAAAATTTGTTAACAAGATTAAGATAATTAAGATAGTTTAACTCTTAAATATCTTAAATTCGAGATTAAGATAATTAAGATAATTAAGATATTAAATATTTAAATATCTTAAATTTTAAATAATAAAAAGATATATAGTTTTCGAATACAACTTTCTTATAAATTTTATTTAATTTATCTTAAATCTTTAGTTATTGTTAATCTAATTTATTAAATTATTTGTAAGAATTTATTAAATATAAAATTGTCTATAGTTGCAACTCTTATTATTAAGTAATTGCTTATATTGTCTAAAAATATCTACAAATTCTCTTAATAATATAAATTCTCTCTAATATCTTCTACAAAAATATTAGTATAATACTTTAAATATTCTAAAAATATCTATATTAGATTAATATACTTCTATCTCGAATATTAGTTTATTAATATTACGTTAATTAATATTTAATAAAAACAACAAGATAAAAATTAACAAATCTAATATCTATTTCAAAGATTATATTAATCTAAAGAACTAACTTATATAGATAAAAATTTATTTTATTTTCTATTTTGTTTTAGCAAATTAGAAGACAATTTTTGTATTAAATTTTCTTAGAGAAAGAGCTTAGTATTAACTTAAGTTAAACTTATGCAAGTATCTAGAAAATTATAACAAAAACTTTTATATAATATTTATAAACTTTAACAACTTTAAAAGAAAGCTTTAAAGAATCTTCAAAATATTTAATAAAAACAAATTGCAAAAAAAGTAATTTAGTAAATAATTTAATAAATCTTTGCAACAAACTACGAAACTAGATTTTAGAAATATATTAATTTTATTAAATAAAATAATATAATATTTATAACAATATTTCGACAAGAATTAAAAAATAATCTTAAAAACAAAATTATATATAATAGTAAAAATATTAGCAATATGTTTAATCTTATTAAAGTAACTATTAATTTCGACAACAAATTATATAAAAAAGTTATAAAAAAGTAACACAATTAATTTAGAAAAAAAATAAAAGTCTTCTTTAAATTAATAATTAAATATTAGTAGAGAGAATCTTATTTTAATTAGAAATATAAGGGTTAGGGTTAGGGTTAGGGTTAGGGTTAGGGTTAGGGTTAGGGTTAGGGTTAGGGTTAGGGTTAGGGTTAGGGTTAGGGTTAGGGTTAGGGTTAGGGTTAGGGTTAGGGTTAGGGTTAGGGTTAGG
>JAABUQ010002039.1_pt1 | contig 41093 bp, 40 predicted proteins | sample 5560001 | NCBI WGS metagenome assembly JAABUQ01 (sample SAMN10711888, study PRJNA513371) | rock metagenome | isolation source: Antarctica rocks | place: Antarctica: Victoria Land, Finger Mt nord | collected 2015-12-18
CGACTTATCCAAGAACGCCAAAGTATTTTTAGTATTTTATATCTTATTGTTGGAATTAGCGAATTCAATCACGCCTTTATAGAACACATTTTATTTTCATTCACAAAAAGAAGAACAATATAAGGTTGAGGAAATTCTATAATAAGAAGGTTAGAAATATCTTATTAAGTGAAAAGAATATTCTATCTTCGAGAACACATAGGAGTCACTCAAGAATCTAAAGAAGTGCTCTAACAAGCTACGACGTTTTCATTAGCGACAAAATTGCTCATGAGATTCGACAAAGCATTAGAAGACAAGAAAGCAAATAATGAAGAATTGATGATAATATTGGGTAAGACTTCGAACGCCTTTTTAGTACATTCGATCTCTTTCTTATTCTTTTCGATCTTTAGAATATTTTTCGACTTCGCATCATTCATAGCTTTTAGACGACAAAGCTAGTGTTTTCTTTGTTTTGTCTTTCGCGCAATTCTTAAGCGCAATTTTGTTATTTCATCATCTAGCTTTTTAGCGTTTTAAATAGCTTCATCCATTCTTTAATAGTTAGGAGCCAAATCACACTTTCGATTCTTCCAATAACACTTCTCACATTTGAGATATTTTCTATTTACTTGGCAAGGAACGCCTCTTAAAACGCAAACTCGACAAGGGCGCATTGTGAGAAGAGCGTATTTATAGCGACGATTAGCAACGAAGTTGCGACGTTGTTTAGTGAATAACTTGACTAGCATAATAAAAAAGAATGAATGATTTCGAGACGAAAACCCTCGAAGAGGAAAGATAGTGTTACGAGTCGCGTGCTAATAGATACTATTTGTCGCGCATCGCTCTTCATAGAATAATTAGAAAGAAAAGATCTATCGACAAAATCAAGATAATCAAGATGGCTTGACTCTTGAACATCTTGAATTCAAGATCAAGATAATCAAGGTAATCAATGTCTTAAACATCTTGAATACCTTGGACTCCAAATGATGAAAAGATATATAGCTTTCGAACGCGACTCTTTTATGAATCGTGTTTAATTTATCTTAAGTCTTGACTTATTGTTACGATTGACTCAAGCTGCAAACTCCTTGTTATCAAGTGATTGCTTGCATTACCTAAAGACGTCTACAAACCTCTTCAAAGCATAACTCTCTCTAATACCTTCGAAGAAAGTACTAGCGTAACAATAATTTGTTATACGACAAAGACTAGAAAGTTGTATAAAATTATCTTTAATATTTATATTGTCTTATCTTGCTTGTGCAAATTACCAAACTTCTTATTAATAAATTCGCGATTCTATAATTTTATTAAGTAGACTCTAGATAAATCAACTTTAATATTAAAAATAATATTAATAAATATTTACTCTACTTCAAATATATTAATTATATTATCTTTACGTAATATAATTGAAGTAATAATTGTAACAATACTTAGCAATTAATGTGTTATTATTGTATTGTAAATAGTAATATCTTCTAATATAATAAGCTTCGAAGCTATTTTTATAGCATCGCTAAATGTTTAGATAATGTGTATAGATTCTTTAAATTAATTTGAAAGAAATGTAAATATTAATGTGTTACTAGATATTAAATCAATAGTATCGATAATTATGCTAGATAAAGCAATTATAACAAGTTCAACAATTACGATAAACTTATTCAAAGTCTTTCGCTTTTAGTTTATCTTAATAGCTAAATAAACATTCTTTAAGTTAATGTAATAGCAATCTTTCTCTTCGAAGTTTGTTATATAACTCAATTTAATATATTTAAAAAGAATAATTAATTTCGCGATTGCATTTCGTATATGCATTATAGAGATATTAACATTTATAATATACGTTATAACTTCTTTTTCGAAATCGAAATTAATAATAGACGTCGAACTAAATTGAAAGAAGAAATCTTTATTATTAAATAAATAACAATTTTTAATTCTAATAGACATCTTCGCAATCGAACAAACAAAAATAATTGTAATATATTAAGTTGTAACAATGCGATTGACGCGAGTTTTAAAAGATGTGTACATAAGTAATGCAATTAAATTGCAATTATTTATAATAAGTACGCGCGTAAGCATATTTACTATTATATTTTCTAAACAAATAATGTTACTATTAATTAACATTCGTACTCGAAGATTATTAACTAGATAAACATCTCGTTTGATGTATACTATAATAGATTAATTGTCGCAATATTCTTAAATATAGAGATCGATTATAACGTAATTAAAGCTAGAGTGTTTATAATTATTTATGTTACGTATTTTGATAAATCTCTCGATATGCTTAATATTAATATTAAGTAATATTGTTATAAATTATATCTTATTTACAAAAGACATAATATAACTTGTGTCGATATACAAATTCTTTATAATGTTAAGATAATTATTGTAATCTTTATTATAACGTATTTTTAATTTCTAAATTTATATTTGTTACTCTTGTTCAAGATAACACTAAAATCTATAATTTGTTTTTAAGAATCGAATAATTTGCTAGTTGCAACTAAGTAAATCGCAATTATAGATAATACTTAAGACTTCTTTGTTATTAAAACGAAATAATTTGCACGTATATATTAATAAAGCTTGTTATTGAAGTAAAAGATTTGTTTGCAAACTTTATAAGTTTTTTTCAATTACAAAGAATTAACTAGCGTAATCGTTGAATCGGATTTTAATTCGATCGAGTTAACTCGCTCAATTCTAATTCTAAGATTAGACAAATTTTCTAGCTTAACAGAATAAGACGAGCGAAGAATGCGCGTTAAGTATTTGACTCGACTTATTCGATTACGTAATGTTACGTAATGCGCTAATTATATACAATTAGCGTAAACTCTGCGCTAGCTTAATCGAGTTAGCGCATAAATAAGATAAAATAAAATAAGCGAATATTAACGCGACAAAGTTAGCTTAAATTCTTGACATTAACTTGACGAAACTCGACTCTAGAGTTAGATTCGCGTCTTGACTCTAATTTAACTCTACGAGACTTAGAAGAGTAAATCGAATTAAGAAAAAAGTGTTCGATCTAACTTAACGATTACACTACAATTAGCAAAGCTAGCGTCTATATAATTAGTGTTACATAAATTGCTATTCTTATTGTTGATCGCATATTATGTAAACTCAATATTCGCACAATTGTTCTTATAGTTAATATAATATGCATTATTGTTATAGTTCTCGAAATTAACGTTGTTTATTCGCATCTTACTTGCGTTATTAATGTCTTGTGTTTCGTTATCTTAATATGCATTTTTTTAATATGCTTTTACTTTAATATCTTGATCTTAATCTATGTTGCAATCTTGTTGTTGTAAAAAAAGCAATCTTCTTGAAACTAATATAAGAATTGTTTACTATTAGCAAATTTTAAAACGTATTCTTTAAATTAATTTTTTAACTTGATTAATCTTGCTAATCTAGTTGAGAAAATTTAACTATAAGACATTATAATGTTAAAGTAAAAAGTTAAGATATTAAGATATTTAAAACCTAATCTAATTAATTTCGATACTTTTGCTAATTGTATAATTGATAGAACTAATATAAGTTAGCTGTGTTCTAATAGTTGTTATCGTTATTTCTATAAAACAATTGTTAATAACAATACTCTAAAAAGTCTTGCTTACGAACGTTCTAATACAATAATCGTAACAAGAAATTATTATTGTATTAATTAATTTTATTGTTAACACAATTGCGATCTTCTTAATTGCGAGAATCTTATTAATTGCTTCGACTACAATATATTTTTTATTATATATTTTTTTTGTTCTTAATTATTTGCAAGAATTGCGCTAGAATAGTATACTTAATTAATGTAAATATGTTATACTTAAGCTTTGAATTCAAATTACGTTATATCTAAATAATTTGATAAAAGATATTGTTAAAGCTTACATTCTTTGTATAACTTATTATTTATTATATATAATTAATAGATTTACGATTATTTCGCATATCGATTACAATATAATGTTTAACTACTAGTAAGCTTATAACAATAGACTAATTGAACCTAAAACGCTTGCGTAAATAATTGATTCAATTTTTATTCAAATTAATTTAACGAAGTTTCGATTGTTCAAACGCAATAAATTCGACTATATACTAAATTAAGACAATATTGCAAAGACAAGTATTTAGATCAATTTTTATTAACTTTACACTCTTTGTAATAATAATAATTAGTACTCTTTCGATAAAGAGATATATATTGCGATAGTAAATATCTTTATTATCGCAAATTATAAATTTCGCATCGTATAACATAAATAAGTAAGAATCGAAAAAATCGAAATCTTTAAATTATTAATTAGATATATCGTCATTATTACTTGCAAAATTTTGTAATTTTTAAAAATTTTGTAATTTTTTTAATCTTAATTGTTAAGATTGAGCAATAAGTACTTGTTGTACTATCTTAATTATAATTTATTGTTACTTAGCGATAAAGTTTGTTATTGTAATAGATTTGTTTAACAATAATAATAAATCGATAAATCGATTGTAAATAATCTTCTTTGTAAAAATATAAATAATAACACTTCTTGTCGTCGAAATAAATAACTTTTAATTAGAAGATGTAAAAAGCACTTCGTAATTAACAAAGCGTTATTTGAATTATAAAGCATCAAGTTCTAAGAATAATTTAAATAAAGTAACATTAATAAATAATAAATTCGAATTAATATGCTTTTGTAAATTCGCGAAGCTTCGATAGATCTAAGATTGACAATACTAGTTTGTATCGATATAGAATTGTAACGTTGTCGTTCGAAATTTACTTATATCAATAATTTACTCAACCAGAAAAATCGATAAGCTAATAGATAAGTTACGAGTAATGCGTGCAATTCTTGTCGCTATAATAGATAGAAAATAAATTGCTAAGATAGCGTTAACAATAATTTTAATATTACTTTGAAGCTCGTCGACGTACTAATAATCGAAGTGTATAAATTTGTAAAGAGCGAAAGTCGCGATAATAATATGCTTGCTTAAGAAGATAATATCGATAATATTGAACAACGTCAAATTATAAATCTCGCTTAAATCGATATAAGAACAAAGCTCGTAATAAGACTATATATAAGCTTCTTAATAAAATAAAGATAGATGCTAGTTTAATCTAATTAAAATATCTAATAAACGATAATTGTCAATGCAATAACTAATTAACTAATGTAGATTGTAGACAATCGATAATGTTTAAGTACTACAATCGAACTTTAGTTGAAGCTATCAAATAATAAATAGTAAAGATAAATAAAAGTCTTGATTGCTAAAACGATAAGAAGAGATCTACTTATATATATGCAAATACGTTGAGAAAATATCTTGTTTAATACGAAGATTCTCTTAGTACGACAAGTATCTTTTTGATTATTTATCTAGATAAACTATTCCTATTATCTAGTTAGTTTTATAACATAAAGACACAAACAAGAACAAGAATTCGAATAATAACTTGCTTAATTATATAAAAAAGAAGAAATTAACACAAAATATATATAAATATCTAGAAATTAAAGAAATTACAAATTACAAAACTCTTGTTTAGATATCTAGTTATATATATTATTACAATACGAATAATCTATTTCTAACGCTCTAAAGAATCTATTAGAGTTGTATCTTTATTCTTATGTTAAAACAATTTTCTACAAGAATTTCTCGAATGTCTTGTAATTCTTTGCGCGTTATTTTAACGTTTCATTTATCTTTTAACTATTGCAAAGAAGATTTCGATAAAATTAAAGTTGCAAAAGTATAAAGAAAGAAACGTTAATATAACATCAACATTATTATATATTTCTTAAAGTTTCTTACTCTTGTAAATAGAGATGTTATTTAAATAGAACATTAAATTAAAATCTTCGTTAATTGTTAATATAATAAGTAAAAGAATATAATTGCGAACAAAGTTATTAAAGATTGTCTATATAATAGATTTGTAATAAATAATTTAGACAGTATATTCTTTAATTGTAAATATCGACAATATTAATTATTTCTTTAATTGTTTAAATATTGTGTACATCTTTGCTTTGCAATCTTGCAACAATTACTTGTATTTTTTATTATTAATTTTCTTGCAAACAACAAATTTATTTAGAAATATCAATTAATATATCTTTTACTTATATAATTGTATTTGTTAGATATTACGTTGCATCTAATTTTTTTACAAAGCACAATAAAATATTTAAAATATTTATTAATATGCAATTATTAGAGTGTTTATATATTAACTTTTTTATGCGTTTATTTTTCTCTTCGAAGCATTCTTGCGACAATTTAAATATTGACAATAATATTAAATTTGTTATACAAATAAAGATATATTTTGTCAAAACAAACAATAAAGCAAAAATTAATATATTCGAGAAGACTATTTTTTATTATTTTGTCGATCAATTTAGCAAAATCTCTTCAATATTGAGAAGCGACAACAAAGATATACAATTTGATGTTATATCTTATTCTATGTATTTGACACTTAAATACACTCTTTAGATGCGATATTTGAGCAATATCTTTATCGATTTTAATGCGATCGACTATTGCAATTCTTTGATCGTCAATTAGAGCAAACGTTATAACAAGAAGAGAATTACGAAACATGCAAATTACACGATTATACTAAAGGCTTTAGATACTGTCTAATCAGAATACTAATTAAATAGGTGAAAGAGATTTTAATTGAATTGCGCGAAAAACCATAATTTGTGTGATGAGATCACCAAAAACTTGGCGTCCTCTCGGCTGCGGCATAGAAACCTGCTCCGCACGATACAGAGCACAGCTTTTCAAGATTTAGGTAACGGAGTATACGAGCAAATTATAATGCCGGCGAAGACACTAGTTGTAATATCTGCCCTTTGATGTCCTGGTATCTTTTTCATCATCACTATTAAATGTATTACATCTTATATAGCCAGACATCGATATAGGCCTGGGACGACTATAGTGCTCCGTAGGCTGACACAAGCATGGGTGGCGACGCCGTTCTCGGTGCTGTACATACCGTCAGTACTATGTGGAATATCAGCCCTCGATACTTCGGAAGTGTGTTCGAATACGGGCCTAGACAAAGTGCTCCAACCATTTGGTGATATCGCTAAGATGAATGATCACAGGTATCGTGTATGCTACTACACTGAGCATGGGCATTGCGAGGGTTCACGTCTGATTCTCTTTGTCCTTTAACATCGATCTGCCGACGGACCACGCCAGCAATGCTCCATCCGGATGGCAATGGACATCTTTCATTCTGCCCGGCGACTTTAATCATTTCCTCTGCCTCGCTTTGGCCTACTGCATGCGGCTCAAGCTCGTGCGACTCACGCTGCACAGGCCAGGAGCAGTCAGAGTCATGGAGAGTGCTACTATTTATTGGAGAGGCGTTTTCGGCAAGGTCAGGAGCAAGGCACCCGCAGAACTTGTGCTTCATTCCCTGGCGATGATCCGTTGAAATGACAAGGATAGTCTGTTACATCACGAGCATCGGTCTGCACCTCCTGCTGCTAGCGATGGCCAAGAGTACCTGAATGGTGCCGACATGAATGTGGCCGCTGTTCACCTAATCCGGAAGACCAATGCCATGAAGGATCATCCCGAGGTTTCAGTGCCGAAATGAGCCACATACGGCGTCGGTTGACAATGCTACCTCACAGCGAAGAGTGAAGGGAATGGTGCCGGATGTATGATTCTCTGCATGATATCACGCAAAGGACGCTAGAGATCTCTAAAGGCAACGAAGCCCCCGCGATGTTCCATTGTATCCTGCTAAAGGTGGTAGCATGAGGCACCGGGATCTGTCTCTCAATGCACAAAAGTCTTATGTGCGATGCGTTGGTAAGGTGCAATTTTCAGAGCTGATGATATCGCGGCTAATCCTCGTTCCTGCTGCGCTGTCATATGCGCCAGTCGTCTTTTCAACGCTCTGCATGAGTGAGGGTTTCTCTCTTTTGCTATGGGTTACCCTTGGTTCTTTAATAAATCATATTTTGAGGAATGCCAAGATTTGGTGCACCGCTTCACGTTCATTTACATAGAGATGAATCGTTTGGCTCTTTGGAATGCCTCACTGATGGCTCCCGATATTAAGGAGACAATTTGACCGTAGATGCGGCTGTAGGAGACTAGAACAGTCACTTGAGCGGTCTTTTGAGCAAGTTTGTCCGCCACCACGAGATAATATCAGATTTCGCAAGCCAGAGCTACCACACGTCCCAATGAGGAAAGTCTCATATCCAGATACTCTCTTAGGATATGTCAGATCCCCGTACATTTGGTTGTCCCTATTCAATATGAATCCCGTCCACTTGCACTCCTGTTCTCTACAACTTCGACAGGGAAACAAATCCAAATTCTAGGGCCCCATCCGGTTATTTGTACACCTTAAAGCTTCCACGCTTCCACGATCCCCAATCACGATGCCGATCACCATCGTGCTCGGCAACGCCGAATATTGCGTTATGCTTCTTAGCTTAGCAGCCGCCATCGCTGTGAAATCAGCATCGGGTATCTGGAATGATGCTGCCTGCAAGGCTCGCATAGAATCTCTCGAGCAGACAGTCCGCTCGTTGAAGGAAATACCACGACCGAACCCAAGTGGCCGCATGTTGGAGCCGGAGGAAAGAGCAAGCGATCTTCAGCCGCTTACAAGCAGCAGCACACCGACTTTACAGGCCTGGCAAAGTGCAGAGACTGTCACTCTTAGTCCATTCAGGCCCAAGCTTGCTACTAATGATCACAGCGAAAAGCTTGCGGAGCTGGCGAAACATTTGAAGGCTCGCTGCAGCACAATGAAGACAGGGGTCGTCCACCAAGATTCGGACACGGACAGCGCTATGGCACAACTGCCATATGAGAAGCAGGAACATTGTGCATTCTTGACCAAGTTGCCTCTAGAGCTACGAAAAATGGTCTATGAGCATTTGCTCGTGTCTGACGAGATCATCACCCCTGACCGGCAAGTCCTTGGTGAGGAGAGAGGGATTTATCTGGAGCTCAATGGCGTTGACTATACGCCGGCGAAAGGACTTGACGCAACAATCCTTCAGTCGTGCGAGGCAATCTATCACGAGGCCTACCCCGTCCTCTATGGCCAGAACGTTTTTGAATTCCAAGATGCCTACGACATTTCCGGCTTCAAATCAAGAGGAACCAAGTCTATACACTGTATGTCATTCTTTTCTTTGAGTTTCACTGGAAGCCGTGCGCCTTCTGTGCTTGTATCCGACGCGCTAGCACCAACAGGTGCTAATCTGCTTTGCCAATCCTGTCGAAGCCTTGTGATCACTCAATTGACGGACTGTGCAGATCCAGAAGTACGAAACTCACGATTTCGTGTGAATTCGGATCAGAGACCCAATTGGAAGGCTTTCCGGGATACGACATATATCATATGACATGTCGAGAGCAACTCACTTCAGCTCGCTCGCTGGGAGATGGAAAGGGGCTCTCGAGGAGGGATTAAGCTTTCCGGCTATCGAGACCCTTCAGCTTGACTTTAGGGGCTGGGAACTCATGGACCGCGGGAATCAACGCCTTGTAAGTTGATGACCAGAACTCCCACTTCCTCTAGGCTTACAAATCATTGCAGTTACATCGCATCATCACCAAATTCAAGATATCAGGCCAGGGGGACATTGACGGTGACGGTGCTGCTGTGGGCCTCAGAAAGCTTACTTTCAAGGGTGATTGCGACGAGAAACTGACCGAAGAACTACGAAGCCTTCTTAGGCCGGACGGCCATCTCCTCCTAGAGGTCCCCCATGCGCCGACACGAAGTGGTGCACTCGATCCTCAGCATTTGTGAAAGAACGCAAAGGCGGAATGTTGATGGACTGAATCATCAATGAAGACCCACAGCTGAAGAGGCAAACCGTTAAAGCATGTCTTCCACTCAATCAAAATACTCAAGAGCAGGGCTCGGAGAAGGTCCTGAACACAAGTGATACGAGGAACCCCTGAAAAGTGCACCGTGCCGGCGCAGGGGATAAAGGGTCCTCAAGTACAATGGGTGTCGAATTCGTTTGTCGACCCCGATGAAGATGTTCCTTCTGTTGCTTCTGAATCCTCCGACTATGTTCCTAACACTCGATGACGGTTTACCTTCTTGACATCCAAGTCGGATTAGCGCATGGGTTTAAATCTTCGGCGTTAGACTAGTTGATAGATTTTACGAGTACACCACAGTTATGTACATAACAGACTTCATTTGCCTGGTTTGAACTACGGTTCACCTACCATCATCCATTTCCAAAAATCTGCTATGCACACTGCTGAACCATGCTTCTATCTTCTCACCCTTGACACTGACATCGTTCTTTAGCCAAAGGCAAATAACCCCAGCCATCTCATCGCTAACCCACACAACCAACGCCCATTCCCCACCTCGCCCCAACGCTGGCAACAAGAATCACAGCTGCTATATCCGTTTCCCGCTGTAGAAAAGCTTCGAGAAGTTCCCAAAAGAAGCCCCATCAAGCCAGAAATATTCCACAGCAAAGAAAAAGATATTCCCTCGATCGAAGAACTCCTCTAAACGTTCCAAACCCTATTTCGCAGATTTTATAAAATCAGCCATCTCCAACAGCTGCCAAAAGAGATGCAGCACCACGGTATACAAGCCCCATCGACGGCGTTACAGATAGTCTTCTACGCAAATTCATCCGTGGAAAAGAAATGGAAATACTTGGAGTGCGAAAAGGTAAGGCGGTCGATCTGGATGCTATGCTACCATAGCTGCTCACTTAACCCCCGAAAACCCGCCCCCCAGTCAGACAACCCTACACCCGGAAAATGCGGATTTCTTTGCCCTATATAACCAACGTTCCGACTTTACGACATCAAGCAGTCGAAGAAGGCTTCGAGCGACAGTTGCAACATGCTCAAATTAACCAAGACCAATTGCCCGTCAACCTGATTGTCAATCTCTGCATACGCCTGTACATAAGTGTTGCAATCCGTCATCTTCGATACGCTAAGTGGGCGAAGTCTCCAAAGCCGACAGTCCCCCACCACAAATCGCGCAAGTCCTCTGATATAGCTCACTGCAATCTAGGTCGTGGCTTGATATCGCTGAAGGCCATACGCTATGCAGCCCTCACTTTCGGGAAGTAACATGCAACGCCCCTCTTCTCCAGTATACTGTAAAGGGGGTAATATCTCCACTACCTAAAGCTTATGCACTACAGCCTCCGCACAACTGATCTATATGGCTATGACTATTTTGGTACTCAGGAACAAAGCAGGCGTAGGAGGTCCAACTTGATATCTTTCTCCTCGTATCGTGATTGGTGATGCAAGGCACCTTAGGTCAGTACATTTGCGGCAGCTTCCTGACTTGGATCTACACAAGCTGTAAAAATGAAGTGATGTGAAGAGAAAGTAGATCTTCTAAGCCACCGAAGGCGATTAACGGAAATAGGAATAAGTAAGGGTGCGGCGAATCGGAGAGCTACCTTGTCTTGTGAAGGAGAAGTAGATCTTAAGCATATTCTGTGAGGTTACCCACATTATACTAGCCAATACTTGCGTCTTCTGTTTTCAACTATTGTCAAGACTAAGGTACTCTGTGGTACTGTTCGGCAGTCTTGGCCCTCGCCTCCTGCAAGCGTGGGCAGATATAGAACAAACGACATCGTGCAGAGTGAAAGACTAGACGCAAGCTCGATATCAGGAGTTCTATCAACCTAGCAGTCTGTATTGCTCCCATTATCCCATAGACGACCCGAAACTTGGAATGAATTGATAGACTAAACTCGCGGACTCGACAATGCCGAAAATGCTAGCTGTAGAAACAATGGCCACACCGGACCCCCCGAGAAAGCTTGAGTGACACCTTGGTCTAACTCTTCTGCAGAATTAGTCTCTGATCAACGTCGATTGAGACAGGCTTACCAACAGAACAGCACATGGGTGGGTGGCTAGGATCAGGGTATCAAAACAAGACATAGACACTATTAACACCCCTCCATCGCGAACTCAAGTGTGGAAGCTGATACCAGACTAAAAGTATCAATCCTCCCATCCCCTTTGAGGCGATCCCTTCAGTGCCGCCCGTTGTGTGTGTCGAGCATCTCGATCCGCGTTCTTCTGCCCCTGCGCTGTTGGCTCAGCTTCCTCGACTGCTGGCGCTGGTTGAACCCGACTCTTTGTTGTGTTACGCTTCTTGCGGGATGCGGGCTTGCTGAGCGATGAGCTTTGGCTGACGTTGCGCCGCCGTTTCTTCTGTGATTCTGGCCCTGCTAGTCCCGTCATCTCTGCATTCTGATTGTTCGCTTGATTGGTCGAGGATGGCGGTGTCAGAATGGTCATGTCGACTTCGCCTGCTTCAAGAACGCGCTTCGTCGCATCCCAGGGCACATTGAACAGACCACTGTTGATTTTGACCGCATAGACCTTTAATTCTTGGGTCGGGAACTGCTTCTTGAAGCGGTCTGTTGTTGTTTTCAGAACTCCAATTGCCTGAGCAGTGTTGTAAAGAATTGTCGTTGGATCGGACATATTCTTCCCGTAACCCTCCGAGGTAATTAGTGACACAACGTAGTGGAATTCGCCTGGCGCAAGGCTCGTGTCTGAAATATGATCGATATGGGTGATCGTGAACGTGCCAACCAAAGCCTTCCGGTGGGCCACTAGCGATGGCAAGTGTGACGGCTTCGTGTTACATTCCTGATGATACTCTCGAAATGCTTTGGGGAACTGTTACTCGATCAGCACAAGCGGGCCAAAAGCTGCGATGAAAGATGCATAATGTACCCTCTTTTTGAACGCGAGCGCGACACCTTTGCCCCATACACTCTGTGCATTGCATGCATCTAGGGACTGTTAGAGTAGGTCAGGATCTAGACATGGAGGGAGCCATACGCAGCAAGAAGCTGTTTGGAGGGGCGTTGAATATGTCGCCTTCTTCCTCGATAATAATAGCCATAGTTTCTAGTACCTGTATCGATGTTGCGAGTTGATTTTGAGATAGATGATGTTCAGAACTTTGGTTCGAGGAGATATGTGAGGTGTAGGTACATTGTGCAACGCGTAGCTACTGTATACATGTAGATGGCAGGCGCGCCTTAGAGGAACTCAGAAGCACTTCCCGCGGACCGATCCCGTTGGTCATAAGGAACAAAACAACGTGTTGACGGTAAACCGATCGACCAATAAAGGCCATAGCTATACCGTCAAAATGTCAAAGAAGATGCGTAAGCCGGACATCCAATAGCAATATCGCTCTAGGAATCACTGATGAGAAGGCTACAATACCGTTCCCAGTCATTGAAGCTGAGGAGTCGGCTAAGATTTCCAGCTTCACTGAATTGATTCTGAACAGCATGAAGCATTCAAGTCTTGTGTCGATAAAAAAAACCCGCCACTCGTGCTGAAGCCACAACAACGAATGCTGGCCCATTGAATCACGACTCTTGCCTGAGGAGAAAGATCTGTACCGACCAGCTTGTCGATGATCATTCCAAGTTTCAAGCGCAACTCCCCAGCCGCAATACTATTACCAGTGCATACCTACCCTAAATAGAGTAAAGATGACAAAGCGGTGAATTCTTACTCAATTCAAATTACAAACCTGAATCCTTTGCTTGCAGCTTCACCCGGTACGCCCTCACCCATTACTACGGCACCCTTCACAGGCTCGCCTCGGTCGAGCCTCTTGTTGAGACGTGCAAGGGTGAAGCGTAGTGTGGTGGCGGCGAGGATGGCGACAAAAGCTGTACTGCAGTTCACTGCCATTGCGACAGCTATAGAATTGGAGGTATTAGTTTACGGAGAGAAGGGGACACTATGAAAGTCATGAAGCGGCAAACGCGTCAAGTCTTGTTTCGTGGCCGGGCTGGTATCAAACCCAACGCTCATAGCCAAGATAATCAATGCCATAGTTTGAGCAAGAGAAGGGTGAGCTTACTGTAGCGTGGTCCAGCCGATTTAGGATACATATAGCTAGCGTAGATCGAGCTGCAGTTCGATACAGCATTGATAGCCGCCAAAGCCGCAGCGCGCTATAGAATCGTGTCAATCAGTCGGTGACGTGAACTACGATATAGGATTCATACCTTCGCCGGCGGTCTGGGTAGTGTATTTGATATCCACGCTAAAGCCACTACATCTAAATGATTTCGCAGTCAGTGTTCCCTCTTGAAGCTAGTGGATGGAGCCATAACGCATGTCTTCCGAGCGAATGCTCGCTAGACATGTTTCAAAGCTCTTGAGACACTTAAAAGTGGGTAAAAGGTGCTCCGAAATGATAACCTACAGCCCGTGTATACACCAGGCACCATCATCATCATAGCTAGGTATCTAGGACCGGTCTTGATCGTCGTCGCGGCAATGATGAAAGCTATGACTGCGAAGTACAGGGGAATCGTGATATGGAAGTACCTCTCGCCTGTTCTGTCCGCGTGCCAGGCGTTCAGGAAGGTGGTGATCACTCCAAGGGCGTATGGAGGGACCGTCAAAAGAAGGGAAACGACATTGGAATAGCCAAGAGTCCCCACTACAGTCGGGAATAGATTGGTGACTGTGCCCGAGGCGACGAAGCAGAAGAGGAGGACCATCTGCCATCGATTAGCGCTGAAGAGTAATTGTGAGGTGAACAGCCATACCAATACCCACATCTTGACATCTTCGAAAGCGAGCATCATTCCATGAAAGAACGTTTGCTGCTCGCTCCCAATCCAGTCGTCTTCCCCAATATCCTCGTCTAAACGCCAAATTGCCAACTGTCGCTCATTCTCCGTGAGCCAGGTCGTCGTCCGCGGGAAGTTGGGCAAAACAAGGTAGGCGACGAAGGCGATGCCTATAGTGATGGTGCCTTCGATGATGAAAAGCCATCTCCATGCGCGCAGACCGTGGAGGCCGTCCATACCGTTGGTAATGCCCGCTGATATGAGGCCTGAGAAGGCGCCTGACAGAAGGGAGCCAGAGTATAGAATTGCCGTCCTAAAGCCCAGCTCTTTCCGAGTATACCATGCCGAAAGAAAGTAGAGACAGCCTGGGAAGTATGCTGCTTCGACGAAGCCCAGGAAGAAGCGGATTGCGATCAAGCCTCCGTAGGTTTGCGCGCCGGCCGTTGCAGCTGATATGACGCCCCAGACAATCATGACTGAAGGCAAGTAGAGGGCTGGCTTCCCTATTTTGTTCAGGAACAAATTTGAAGGAACTTGCATCAAGACATAACCGACGAACAGTATTGATAGGCAAGTGAGGTATTGAGTGGACGACAAATGTAAATCATGCTCGAGACCCGCTAATCGCGCTGCTGCGATATTGTTGCGGTCCAAGTAATTCATGATGTACATCAGAACAATCATTGGTAACAATCGTAAGTCAATCTTCCCTACCAGAGCTCGTTCTAGTTTAAGACGCTCCCCTGGGGTAAGGTCCTTGACGAGCTCTGGGGCTTCCCTTCGCCTTATGGTCGTGGATGCTCCGAGAGCATTCTCATCTTCGACATGATTTGCTCTGTACTTTGCGTCTTGGCCATAGTCTGCGAGCTCAGGATGCGGGCCCCCGTGAGTGGGAGCCATTGTCAAGGGTTGGCAGAGCCGTGAATGACTGTAGCTGTTCCTGAGGGTGAGACTGGAAGGCGGTGTGAGCAGTCGCATTGAGCATCACCATCGACGCTCCGCCAGCCGAGACGGGGAATGGAGTCAGAGCTCCATCAAACTGCGTCGGCGGGTAGTGACGGCACCATACATCGTCTAGCTCGTTATGCGCCATGTTGCTTAACTACAGTGTGGATGGGTGGACGAAGAACGGCAATTGGGTTACGAAAGTGAGGACCTCTAAGAAGCAATGAACGCGATGGACTGCGGGGAAGCGGCAGGTTTAGCCTAAAATACGGGGTACGACATGAAGTGTTCTTGGCAGGACAATCGAATTGAAATCTGCACTCAGCTCACTCGACGCTCGCCCGAGGCTGCCGCTTTAGCGCACAACAAGGGTGATCATCACTCGCACCTGGGTGCCGCACACCTTGTCTGGGTGAGCACTCACCCTTTATCACGGACTACATTATGGCGCCTTCTGAGATTGGAGCATCCAAAAACGCGTGCCCTTGCTCGCGCGTACACAGCCTGCCCCAGATGGCTCCAAAGCGGTCGCTGAATCGTATAAGAGGCAGCAACATGTCGCCCAGCTCCATCGAAAGACTGTCATCCTCACAAACATTGATCTCGTATTGTGCGATCTCGCAACATGGGTCGAAAAAAAGCATCAGTAGATGAACTGGCGGCTAGGTCTCAGACTAAGGGGTATACGCCAGGAGCTCACCAGACGAAGGATAGTACCAAAGTCAAGAGAGGCGGCGTTGAGAAGACATTGGAGGATCAGAGCTCGGCGATAGAACAGTACGAACAGTGAGTATATACCCTCAAGCTAGTCGCAGTTAAACGGCCATGCTTACAAGGCTGAGCAGATGGGTGACACTTATCGAGCAGAAGCAGCGAGCGGGACAATACCATGGTGTGGTGCCGAAGCGCCTCGAAAAGGGGGTCCCTTCTCTCGACCTTGCGACCTTAAAGGATTTCGTTCGCTACAAAGTCTCAGTTAGCCAAGGACTCATCGATGATAAGGGTCGACCAACTGCCGATTCTATGAATACGTTTGAGGAGTGGTTCTTCGCTGGGTTTGCTCGAATTACTGGCAATTCTTACGCCGAAGAGGACAGACAAGAGCTGTACAAGGTATCGATCTCTGAGTGTAAGCTTCAATGGTTTCAAGCTAAGTGACTTCACTAGTGGACCCGGGACACGCTGGTTGAGGAAACGCTTGTTGTGAAAATAAAAAAACCGAAGCATAATTTTGGGGAGCATGAATGGATTCAGTTTCACAAAACCTTCTGGACCAATGACGATATTCAATTCACCCATCCGCGCAATAAAGTCCAAATCCCCTTCGCCATCGCTATATTCTGTTGGACTGGAGCGAGGATTGGCGCCTTCTTTCCCAACAAGCACAACAAACATGAAGCTGGTCTTCGATACCGAGTAGGTGTCTACCTAACTCTCTGGCGAAGCGCTCTACTGACCGTAGATAGGACATTGAGGTTGTCCTGACTCGCATTCTCGAGGGCGGGTGGAAGGTTATCTACAGGGTTGACCAACGCTGGGTGAAAAACAACCGCAACCCAGAAAACACCACGTTCGTTCTCTTGTGCCTGCGATAACGTGTATGCTAACAATGACCTAAAGATACGGTGCATCTACCTTTCAACACGACCAATTGAACCACGATGATACCCAGTATCTTCTTGCTTTGGCCCTTGCAGATAAAGCCTTTTATGGCATTGACTCCCTTGAGGATCTCTGGCAATTACAGATTCCTCCGGACGATAGCGAGCTGATTCTCCGTTGGAAGGACTCAGCAAAATATTTACCAATCCTGCGCAACGCCACGAAGGACGAAGGTGTCTCGACAGAACCGTTATCCAGAAGTACCTTCCAGAATATTGTCAAATCTGTGTTGAAAAGCTCAGGGTTCTTCGGCGCAGCTACCGTCCACTCTATACGTCGCTATCTTGGCAAAAAGATCAACGGTAAGCTCAATTGCCGTGCGGTGTTCGCTCCCACTGACGAACGTAGAGAGATACACCGAAGTTGAGAGGTCCCAACATATCACGCAGACTGATCTTCGCACGTACGGTCGGGACTACGTGGCAAACCTCTCTTCCGTCGATGGGAAATCCGCTTTCTTCAACGAACCTGCCCAGCATGATCATATCAATTACTTCCAGTCCTTCAGGAAATTCCAGGAGAAAGGTCTTCCGACCAGTCTGCCAGCCGAAAAGAAGGTCGAGGTTCGACAGAATCCATGTCTTCTGGAGCTCGAGGATACAGTGCGCGGTCTCCAGCGTGCGAAAGCCGACGAGGATGAGATCAGAGCTGCGCAGAACAAAGCGCGGAGCTACCGCTGTAGTCTAACCAACAAGACTTTGAAAACATACCAATTCGAATGGGTTCAAAAGCGGAGAGATTGGAAAATCGTGACGCGTGGCAAACAAAGACCGGACGATAACGAAGAGATGGTTCAGCTAGGGATTCTGTCCCGGATCATGCCAGAAAGAGGTCGTCTCGCACGCGCAATGGTCTCGAAACAAGAAGTCTCCCTTGAAGAACGAAGACAAGTCATTGAGGATCTTTGTACTCTTGCATCTCGGGATTGTACGACAATTTATCTGCCTGAAGAATCACCCATCCATGGCGTGTGCCCTACACAAGGCTGCCATGTGGAAATGCAAAGGTAATTTTCAGATCATCGCTGAATCAACATAACATCAGTCTAACTATCTCAGTCTACCGAAATATCGGCGCAGTACACATATACATCAATGTCGACGCAGAGAGCTAGCATGCGCTCTCGGCCGACGCAAGGCCGAGCTGGAGTACTGCTACGCTTGCTTCAGCTGGTTTGTGGAGGAAGAGTGGGATGAACACTGTCAAATGCATCTTAAATCCATACAATACAAGCGATGCGGGAGACTTACATACTGTGGTACACTTATCCATCCTGCTTACTGTCCCTTCTGCTTGAACGACAAGCGACTCGTTGCATCGTTACGATGGCGACACTGGATCCGCGAGGAGCAATTGCGAGATCATCTTCAGTTCCATCTTCGTGCGATTTGTTGGCCGTTGCAATGTCCTCACCCGCTGTGTCACCTCCAGCTCGACGACGAGACATCATTTCTCTATCACATGGTCGACGTTCACGGCTTGACTATCAAGTCATGCCTTAACAAACGCCATCAAAACGAGAGCTCGGAACCTTTCGTGCAACAGCTTCCCAATGTTCTAGGGACCAAACGAAAGGGCTCAATTGAGAGTACCGACGAAGAGCGAGCGACAAAGCAGAGCAAAAGCGATATGAGACATACACTACGGCAAACTTCTACAAGCGAATCGACAGAAAGTGGTGCAACAGCTTCTACGTCCCAGAGACCCGATATTCCTGTTATCGACCTTGTTGCCGTCGAGGACACATACAGTCCACTAACGTCATCTGCTAGCGGACTCACCTTGTTATCAGACGGAGATGGCTTCCAACCGATTGACGACATTCTGCATATACAACAGCACATGCTGCCTGATAGACTGGAGCCCGAAGATAGCTTGCCCGTCGTTGATGACGATGATTCCCAGACCTCTCTTCTCGACGATGACGCCCTCTTTTCCTTGTTTCTACGTTCGCGATCTCCCTCAAGCTCCGGCTCTGAAAACATCGACCAAAGCAATCATACCATTTCCCGTGCCCTTGAAAGCATATCTTCGGACATCCCGAGCATACATGCATCTGCTGTCACAAGCACCGATCTGTTAGATACAACGGAGAACGGCACTATCGAATCGGGACCAATTCCTGTTACAAGAAAACCTCGTGTTACTCTTCGATTACGCCCGCCAAAAGAAATAACGAAACCCAAGACTAAGCTGCGATTGACCCAACCGAGAGTAAACAAGGCCAAAAAGCCCACTTGCCAAAAGTCGACCGTTAAGAAACAGAGGAGGCGGAAAACCTAGAAAGGGAAGTTGTTGCGGAACATGTTTCGATTATCTCTATTCTTGTGGGCTTGGTTATAGAAGGAATAGTTTCCTGCGTACGGTTTCCCGTCGCTTGATCGTTCAAATTTCTAATCTTCCTTTGTCTGTTGTACTTCGCTATTGATTACCAACAAGTATATCTAGATCCAGCTTGAGTTTATCCGTAAACTCATCTACGGACTTTATGGTTGTATCTTTTAGATATTCTATTACCGCTCTCAAGTTCTGCATTTGTTGCTGTAATAGCTGTCGATCTGTTTCGCTTGCTTGCACCAAAGATCTTAGCTGCGCCATTTCCCTTCCGACGAGTTCTTTCGACTCCATCACTTGCGTCATCTGGTTCTTAGAACTGGCTAGCTCAGCTGTCAATCTGAGCTTATCTGATTCTAGTTGTTCAATCACGGAGGCGAAACTGATCTCGGCATGTGAGGGATCCTTTTACCTTTGTCAGTGAAGTTCGAGCAATGAGATGATGGCATACTCTAGCACCTGCTCCTTGCGCTCTCTTCGCCGCAGGATCTACCGTAGAAGCCCGAACGGCTTCGAATGATACACCGATCTCGCGACACAGTTCTCGATAAGCTCCAATCGAATGCTTACTCAGATGTTTTCTGAACAGATGTTGTCTCTGTGGTAAGGATTGCCACGTATAGGGATCGTCAGCACTTGTGATCAACCTTACTTCTGCAGGCTCAATCGAAATATCCAGCTTTTTCACTGATTGATCAGCTGCAAGCCCTCAATTGCTTTAGCTAGGTCTTACAGATGTGCTCTGATAACTTCTGGCGACATTTGATCCTATAAGCCGCGCGATCTAGATTGCCCGATCGAAGCGAACCCATCTCCATGCGCATTCCGCAATGTTTGTGGTCTCTACACTCGATCAAGACATGCACCAATCGCAAGATTATACCACGGACAAGTATATGTCATCTCTGTCGTCGCATGGCTTCCAAACCCCAGCTTCTTATGGCTCCTACCTCCACTTCTGGCGCCCTTTCTCCACCTCCACATTTCCGGAGTTTCCAAGGGGATTGGCACCTCAAAGCGCAGACAGCCGGAAGTGGATGCCTCCACTAAAGAGAAAATGCCCCGTCAGCCACAAATGGAGGACGGCGCCAGATCTGGATGCCACATAGCATGCAGTCGATATTCCGAGTTTGTATGTTATTGCTGTTACGGAGGTAATACATCTTTACCTCGCTACAACTCCATCTTCAGAACCACAACCTATGGACTTTGTCAATACTGGCGAACAACAAGAGCACTTTAGTGTATGGCGCAAGGTCGGTGGTCGCGTGTAGTCAAGTGTTACTTATTGACTAATTGCACTGTGGCTATAGTTATCAGTAGTCGGGCAACTCATCATGTTTCTTCAGGCGACTCTAAGTCTTGTCGGATTAGTGCTGTGTCTTTCTATCTTGGGCACAGCATTTCTGTTTCGTCTTCTTGTGGAAACAATCCTTCTCATTGATTTCCTTGTATCTCCACGACATCGTCAGCACACAGCTCAGCGGCATAAAGGATTAAAATACTTCTAGCGAAAACCAAGCGAGAGAAATGGTGGCGCTAAGAACTTATTCGTCTTCTGAATTATACAGAGTAAAGAATTAGAATTCTCATGATTATAGATATATCTAGAACTCGGTTCGTGCTTAGATGCGTACGTTTCCTCATATCTTGTAAGTCATTCTAGGTTTGGCTTTCGAATAATACAAGTGTCCAAAGAATATCGACCTATTGTAAAGCAAGAATCGAATCTCTAGTGGCAAAAGTAATTGCCTTGCAGATCTTGTAAGCTACTTCGATATAATAACGGTCATCCACATAAACGAGTACTGAACGAGAGAATTTTAGATAGACAGACGTTGGGGACAGCCTTGTGTAATCGCAGGTAGGAACGGGAAAGAACGCTCAGATTATTAGCGACATCAATGTCTTCCACTGCAATCAACAAGTACCTATTCCGATTTTTCCTCCAGAGACGCTGTTAACCTCTGCAAAATCCCGGACAAGGAAGCCAACTGCTTCCTCATGTCCTCATTGTCCTTCCTCAGAGCGGCTATGTCGTTGTCTCTATCGTTCGCTGTTTGAGCTTCTTGATCGGACCTATTCTCGGGCGTAGGCGTCGATGGAACCAGAGTAGTCGAGGCATTCGCAACCTTTTGGTAACTTGGTGTTTCCTGTACCGTGATAATTCTTTTAGCCGGGACGTCCCAAGGATATTGCATACCGCGCTGGTTGTAGTATCTTTCCATGTCAAATTCCGTGTCGGTCTTGCCTTGCATGCACACCAGATCACTGAAAGTCATCCAGACTTTTTCCCCGTTGAATAGTACATAGACATCAGTGAGCGGTCGTCTTGATTTGCGACTTGGATCTTTGGGTAAAGTTCTGGTGTAAGCCGGTTTGCACGCAACGTGGATAATTCCTTGGACCATCCCAACATCCTTTCTGCGATATTTCCGGGCGTCTTCTCCAACCGTGACGCATTGATCCCAGTTCAGGTAGGCATCGCTAGTTCGGCGCCCAATCTCACCTGCGGTTTGAACAACACAGGTTGGCCTATTGTTGACAAGACACTCTACATAGTACCGATAGCCTCCCAAAACTTTCCGACATCCTAGAATGGGCTCGCCTTTCAATGTCTGGCCGGCCTGCACCCCGCGCGACTTAGAGGCGGCCTGCACCTCGCTCGACTTAGAGGCGGCCTGCACCTCGCTCGACTTAGAGGCGGCCTGCACCTTGCTGGACTCAGAGGCTTTGGATTTTGCGCCGTAGCCGGATAGCTCGGTTAATTTCAAGAGATCCACCCATTTCCCGGGGTAGCCGTTGTCTCGCACAAGTTGTGCGAAGTCTTCCGCGACTTCGTTTAGTTGCTTCTCGCACTTCTCGTCCGGTGGGTCTTGCTGTAGCCTTCCGTGTAGTGCGTTTCGTAAAGCAAAGAGCCTAGATATGGCTCTGTAGTCGATCACGCCACCTTCTGTCTTATCAAGATCGTTCCTTTTGTTTATCTCGTGATTTACAGACTCCAGTTTGGCTATGATGCCAATATCATCGGGCTTCTTGGACAAGTCAGCTAGCAAGTCTTCGGTCGACAAATAGATTTGCTGGAAGAATTCCTCTCGTTCGGTCGATTCAATGCCGTCCATGGCATCCCCATCATCCTCCTCCTCAATCTTATCCTCAATCTTATCCTCGTCCATTGGAGGGAAATTAAGTTGCTGCTGGAGTAGCTCATAGGCCTTTTTGACGCCTGTTACCTTTGTTAGCATGGCAGAAGAAGCTGCTTGCAGAGCAACGCCTACGCACGCTCATGCGCATCCTCAGTATGTTTCAAGGTTTTCTGGTCTGGGTCTGACAATCGTTTGGGGCTTGTCCTGAACAACAGCCTGACAATTGCCTTCTCGATCTGCGCCTTCTCTGTATCAGGCGTGACATTGAACATTTTGAAGCCATCGGCCGGATCACAGCGAAGCACACGGTCTATAGTTTGTTGACGATCCTTGTCATTGATTTGTTTTCTGTTCTTGCTTTTCCCGATTCTCGTGGGTCGTTCAACAGCCGCTTTTTGGCTCGGCCCCGCATCGTTATTCTCCTTGGGCTTGGATGCTTCTGGATTGTTTTTTCCCGCTACCGCTCCCTGCCCAGCTGATTCTGTTGTTGCCTGGCTGGTGTTAACAGACGCCACTCCCTGCCCAGCTGATTCTGTTGTTGCCTGGCTGGTGTTAACAGACGCCACTCCCTGCCCAGCTGATTCTGTTGTTGCCTGGCTGGTGTTAACAGACGCCACTCCCTGCTCAGCTGATCTTGTGGTTCCTTGGTTGGGAAGTGCGTCGCCCTGCTCAGATGCTTTGGTCCTGCCCGCATCAGTTGGAACTACACCCTCCCCAGTTGCTTTTGAACTTTCTGCTTCTCGTCTCTGTTGATCTGCTTTGTTGCGTTCCTCATCTGGGCCTAGCGATGCCGCAGGCGTCGGTAGTCCCGGATCAGGTACAGAGTCTTTCACAGAGCCATGCGGCGGGTTCTCTGGTGCGGATGCGTTGTCAGCCATAATGACCAGGCGCGCTATTTGATTCTTCGATTGGATGGCTTGATCAGTTCAGAGGACTTTACAATCGACCATGATTCAAACTAAGACGCCCTGCTGCCATATTTATATTAATTGAGGTAGGAACGAAGAGTCGATCTTCGAATCGAGCAAGGATGCCATTTTCGGTTGATTGCCAGGCATCCAGATTAGGTGTTCTTTTCATCCACAAATGGCACGTACCTGTGAGTGCGTTCAATAAGAAGGTGACTTTGCTGCTTTACTAGGGAGTAGGCATAGCAGTCATGAAGTTCGTACTGCTATTGGCATTGTGGGTGGCAACATCGTAGGTTTCGGCTCGCCTATCGCGGACTAGTTCTGACAACAACAATTAGTTATGAATCGGAGGTACACGAGCAGCTGGACCTTGATCTCACAGTCTCACTCAACCTCACCATATTCAATACACCAAGTAACCTGTCGAGTGTGTCAACCGGAAGCGCTCAAGTCTGGACTGGTTCTGGCTTTGTGGCACCATCCACGACACCTTCACATCTTGACTCCGGTCTGCGTGTAGGATCAGCACCCGGCTTCCCTTCGTCGATCGGCTTGACATCAAAACTTCCACATCCAGTTTGTTACTGTCAGTCGGCAACCGCAACCTCTCCGTTCAAGTCGTCAAACAACTACAGCCTTGAGGCAACAGGCCGACTGACACCAAGTACGAGGGTTCCACCTGCTGAATTCACGGGATCGGCTTCGTCATACGGAGAAGATCGTGGCGGCATAGGAATAATCATTGTGATTATTTATGGCGCTGCGTTGCTCTGCGGGCTGCTGATATGCTGATTCGAAGATGACTCCAGAAGTTGTTTCTGCAGGTCTATAATGAATACATGCACCTGAACTTGTATTGCAAGCTACATTACCTTGAAAGAATGAGGTAGACAAAGCTTGCCCTCGAGCGCAATCATGCGTAGATGCTTGCGGATGGGGTTGGATCGAAGAACAATAGCATGAGATTAGAAATTTGGGCTACAGGTAGGATCAAGTCGAGACACGGTGCAGGGAAGTCGAGAGAAAAGTGGCATGGTCTTGATCGACTAGTGACTCCCTTGTACACAAATTGCGCCATCTTGTGCCACAGCCCATGTCACTCGTACCACCCTCTCAGAGCGGCAATGTGCACTCATGCTACAGGCCCCAAGGGCGTCCGCTGTTTCCTCTGATCCTGATCCATACATGGCGTTCATTGAGAGTGGGCAACTAAGTTAACGCGAGACAGTAGTCGACAAGACTCCCTTTGGTTCCAATCGAAGCACAGGTGTTTTTGGCATGAAAATCACTCTCCGTCCATCTTCGGAAAAAACCTCTTCACACGAACCATGATCGGCATCCTCGAAATCTTCCTCGTACACTTCGTCGTGCTTTGTGTGTGGTTCCTCAAAGTCCTCTGGCTTGCGAATTTTGGTCTGGGGGTGATGATTCGCCTTTCACATGTCAGCCTAGAATAAAACAGGTACTTTGGAGAGCTTACGATGTCTTGCTCAAATGCTGGCCAACCTTCTCGATCAGTTGACTGATAGGTATGGTAGCGATTATTTCGATAGATAAGAATGTAGATGTCGGACCCTGTTTGCTGCGACAGTTCGTTGGCCTTTTTGAAAAGGCCCTGGCTACGTTTGCGAAATTTTTCTTGTACGGCCCGGCGCGGCTTGTCACGTGACTGATTTCTCGCCATGACTAGTTCGTACCTTAGACACAAGGAAGACTGCTGCATGCTTTATAGCAACGAGGGTCGCACTCCGCGGAAGGCGCTGCGTCTGGCAGCGCTAACTTCCAGGAGTGGAGAGTGGGTACATGTCTCTATATTTGGATGCCCAACCGCTCAGCGCTGCATCGACCAATCACGGCATTATATGACGCGCTCAGCCACAACATGGGTACATCCATAAATGGATGTACCCATAATAAGGAATCTAAATGCGCTCGTGCTTATAGTGTTCTTAAAATCGCAATGCCCTTCAGTATGTACTTTAAAGTTTCAGAGTATTATCTTAGAAACCGTCTATGGATCCAACCCAAGTCTACGCTATCTCTCTAGGAACCGCTTTGGTCGCGTGTATAGCTGTGCGTGGAATAATTTATCTCGGCAAAGTGTTTCGATGTTACAGTGCGCTGTGCGCCAAGCATTTCTCTTACCCGCTCGTCGTGGAAAGACACCGCCTCCTTGGACCCTTGTCTAGGGCCGATCTGTTCTACTATTTAACGTACTTGGCCGTCAATATATTCTGCGGCACCTTTCGTGTTTCCGGCATTGCAGATGTGGGCACTCGCGCAGGAAATCTGTCAATCATCAACGTCATGCCTTTATACCTGGCTTATCACTTGAGTTTGGTTAGTGATATGTTGGGTTTGTCCTTGCATGCATGCCGAAGCATTCATGCTACAACAGGAACCATGTCTGTGACGCTAGGCTTGATTCATAGTGTCATCAAGATTGCCAAAGTCCCGGAGCTGAAACTGTTCAGAGCTTCTGGTCAGCTTTTCGGATCCGTGGTAAGATCAATGACTTCTGGGGAGGCTGCGAGCTGACCGGTCTAAAGACTCTGATATTGACAATGTTTTTGCTCCTCCATTCGCTTCGATGGTTTCGCTTGTTCTCGTACGAATTGTACCTTCGCAGCCATCAGATTGTTGCGTTCGGCGCAGGATTCGCCGTGTGGAAGCATACAGCATCCGGCTGGAAATTTCCCGGACTGTATGTGTATATTGCTTCCGCCATCTTTGTGTCGACGTTTGTCCTACAGGCTCTGATCCTTCTATATCGCAACATCACCTTTCGCAATGGCCACGCCCGGGCTCTAATATCTAAGCAACGAGGCACAGTCAGGATGAGCATCGATGTTCCCAGACCATTGACCGTTCAAGCTGGACAGTATGTGAACGTCTGGATGCCTTCAATATCTTTTTGGTCGTTCCTCCAGAGTCATCCATTCACAATTGCCTCTTGGGACACTCGGGGGAACAACACCACCTTAGATCTTATGATAGTACCGAGAAGGGGTTTCACACGGGAATTGTACACTTTAGCCGAGGAGTCCCTTGAGTCCATCCCAGAGCAAAGCACAGCAGCCGAAGCTCGTTCAAAGAGGTCTTCTGAGAGCGACAAGCCTTTTCCACACGAGTTGAGCGGGCGCCAGTCCGGGGCGGATGACGGAAGCTATCAAGACACACTCGAGGAGGGAGCCTCACAGCCGAAATTCGGATACAAGAACGCCTGCGGCGACCCGCAACGGTCCGACTTTCGGCTTGTGCTCTTCAGCGGACCACATGGACGTGGCATATCCGTTGGCGACTACGGTAAAGTGTTGATGATTGCTACAGACTCGGGCATTGTGGCGCAGCTACCTTACCTTCAGGAGTTAGTATCCGGATTCAACAACTATCGGGTTCGGACGCGTGACATACATTTAGCCTGGGAATTACACTGCATTGGTATACCAGAACCTTAGCAAATGGAATATCACTAATGCTTGCACAGATGATCGAAGGCCAGCCAGCAAACTCATCGACAGAATCCTCCAAGATGACATGAATCCGAACGGTTATGTGAGTCCACATCCAAGCATTAACAATCAACCCCTCTGATCAACTCCAGATCTTCCGCATAGACGTGTACTATACATTAGGCACTCTGAAACAAGATCCTTTGACCGTTGGGAAGCATGGTCGTCTGACGTATAGGAAGAGAGCGATGGATCTTCCAAGCTTGCTTGACCAACAGAACATGCCTCGAGGTCTGGGTGGGAGAGCAAGTAAGCTGGTCACAGGTGCGTAGGGAACATTAAGGTCAATATGGGCTATCTAAGCTTGTCGTAGTCTCGGCAAACCGACAAATACGGGACAACCTTCGGAGCCTAGTCAAGCACAGACTTGACAGCAACGTCAAATTACTTGAGCTGGAGCATCAACCTGCTAGTCAATCACGATTATGGTCTCTTCTTTGGGGAAAAGATGCGACTATGGGTGGTTAGACGGACTTTCGGTGGGCGGTTGGAGCATATTGAATTACAGAAAGGCACATCAATACACGTGCACTCGATTGGAGCTTGAGTAGTCCAATTTGTATACCTCCATGAATGCCTTAAAAGATCGCATCCTCCACGTTGCCGTCTCCAAAGTCTATTCCCCAATAGCTGCAAAGATCTACTTCCGCCTGCATACGTGCTCTTGATCTTTCATCCAAGGCGTCCTTAAGCCTTGCTAACACACCTCCCATCTCCGTAACAGTTGCGCTAACCGACTGGAAGAATTTTGCCTCCGCTGCCCGAGATGCCTTGAAGAATACCAGCTCTTGTAGCAAAAAGCTCTTCTCGCGTGTGAGTTCTTCAACTCGCTGCTCAAGGCTTTGCGGAGGAATGTACTTCGAAGACTGGATCCGATGTGGGAGTTCCTCGTAGGTAGATGTTGTCCCACCGTGATTAGCGATCCAGTGATCTAGGGATGTCACATCTCCGGCTTTGCCGGACACTGGACGTTTTCGGGCCAAAGGTCGAATTGGTGCATGAATTCGTGTCTTCGCGGGCTTTGGAGATCTCGCATAATTTGTAGGCCTTGATGGCCGTTGCTCTGCCAAGTGGTCGCGAGAGGGTGCCTTTAAGGGGGGTATAGCATTGTCTGGCGCGTAGTCCAGCGAGGCAGAATATCCGAACTCGTCTATAGTAAACAGAATGTTGTTGGACACGTCCCCAACCGAGCGGCTTGGTAGTCCAGAGTCTGCTGCCATGCCAGGTGGAGTCGGATGAATGAGGGGTTGTACGCAGAAGGGGACTGAAATTTGAAGGTCAGGGCTCTCCAACGGATGGGATGCCATTTCTGGATGTTGCAGCATCCACTTTCGGCACCTTTCTCGATGGCGATATGGGTTCGTAAGAATGCCATCGACAAAGCACATTCCAGAAGCACATTGAGCAAATATGGCAAATCGATTGACTCTGATGGATGGAGACCTCGTAGAGTACCAGCCAACATCCGTACGTACACGTCTAGGGAGGTTCCCAGTACGAACAAGTCTATCGAAGAAGCTTCCAAAAGCGGAGCAGCAGCATGCCACACCAGTTCCCACCTCGGCTAGTCATATTGATGAGTCCGCGAAGCCAAAGTATGCCACACCAATTCACATCTCAGCTGATGACGAGCGTGCGAGACCGAAGCTACCGAGGAAAGAGAAGTTCTTGAAGTGTCTTACAGATCAAAGTGACGGATCGTACTATGATTTCATGCCTCTAGACCAGGCTGGACCTGCCGTTATTGCCTGCGACAACAAAGACAGAAGCTTTGTCGCAATTAAGCGCGCGAAGAAGAGCAGCATTGACGATGTGTTCCGAATCCCAGACTTCGTGAGCGACCACGTAGTCAACATTAAAGACATGTTCCTGGACAAGGAAGAGGTGGTAATAGTTTACGAGCAGATGGATGTCTCTTTGAGACATATCATGGCTGTGGCCGGCGGCCCTTTGCAAGCTTTTGAGATTGCGGCTGTATGCAAAGAGGTCAGTCTTCCTTCAGGCAATATTCTGGGTGCTGATTCAGGCCCGGGCAGCTGGTTGAAGGACTTACCTATATCCACGGGCAACTCTCAATGTATCATGGGAGTCTATCCTGTGCTACTGTTCTCCTTCGTCAAGATGGGAAAATCAAGATCGGTAAGTTACGCCCGTGACCGACTTTGTGTCAAAGGCCTCACCAGGCCACAGCCAATATCGCAGATTCGATTCTCGAAAAGAGGGTTATTTCGCCTGCCATGGCCGATATAGATACCAAGTGCATCGGGACTATCATGATGGAGCTTATGGAACCGGCAACCAGCATCCTCGATCCCAAGACAACGACTCTTAGAGTGCCGGAGAAGTGGAGTGACGGACTTGGTATCAAAGATTTTTTAGCTGCAACACAACGTAGACCGCTTTCCGTGTTGAAGGCGGCAAGTTCTCCTCCAAGTGTACAGACTCGTACTAACTCTTATCAGCATCTATTTTTGCCTTCCGAGCCCCAAGGAGCTTGGCTCGAACGCCATGTCTTCGCCGCTGTGAGAGCAGCCAGAGTGCCATGGGAGAGACCCTCACTAGGCTAGGTGAGTGATTTGTCGTGGAATCACATGACATCAAAGTATGCTCTGGGTTTACAAGGTTGGTGCAAAAATAGAAGCACCGGGAAAAAGTATTTCCGGCGTGACCCGCCATTTTACGAAACCAATCTATCAATAATATAAGTAACGCGCTGATGTGTATCGACGATGAACGATGCTTAACATGATACCGTCTTGACAACTTTTATCTAATGAATGCTCCAAGCTGACACTATCGGCTACCTGCCATGACCATCCTGCGGTTGCTCAACTATCGTCGTAGTTCCTGGTACTGCCACTTCTGGCTACCCACCACTTTTCGAACTTGAGATGTTTTGAAGTCTCGCATGTTCGGTCTGACGGGAACAATCCTTGAAACGCCTACCCGGCTAACGCAGGTGATCTGACAGTACTGATCCTCCGGCAACAGCTTTATCGCTCTCACAAGGCTGTCAAGGTCTTCTACAAGCTCGTTGTTGATTCGTGTGATAAAGTGCAAGATCGGTAAGTGGAACATACTGGCCGGGCTTGCGGGCAGCACTGAGGATATCCAGATACGGCTATGGATCTTCTGAGCATAAAAGTGGACCGGTGAGTATGGTGTTTCCAGCTGAGCGCCACAAAACCAGACCACTCTGTCAACCAGATAGCTGGCCATCGTCACGGTGGACACCTCAACGTGGATTTCAGTGCCAGCTCGGATAACGGATAACTCCAAGCGCTCATGCCTGAGACCATACATATGCGACACTTTAGTGATTTGCTTTTCTCCATGTCGTAAAAGAACATCGCCAGCTTTTAGCCCTTGATGGGTGCAAGGGGTTTCTGCTACTTGGACGAAATGGCGAGAAGGAAAATCTTGAACGCGCATCAGCTAGTGACTTGCACTGTTCAGATCAAGCTATAAATCTCATACCTTCAGGAACACCTAAGGCTGTCACATCGTTCTTGCTGACCTTCTCGAGCAGCACATCCAGGAGCCTGAACTCTTCTGGAAGAGTTCCTCGCTGTAACTGCTCGATTTCTGGTCCCAGCAACGATATTGGAACACCAACATAGATGGGAGAGTCGTTCTCGCTTTGGATGAAGGGTAGCCATAACGCCACTACCTTACCGGTATTGTCCAGCAGCACTCCGGAAGTCAATGATGTATTATGATGGAGATGTAGAATCTCCACATGAATCGGGTGGTGGAATACCTCCGGGTCATAGTTATTACTCAGCGGCTCAACGTATCTTACGGTCGTATCTAGCGCACAAGGAGTACCTCTGCCGTTGGTGAGCGCATAGACGGTGATTTTGTCCCCGGCCTGGTATTCAACGTCGCTGAAGGTCGCCCGCTCTATTGTTCCTTGGATGAGACCAGGGTCGTATTGAGCGATTGCATAACCTGAGGTACTCGCGAACACCTTAGTGGCTGGAAGTTCGATAGATTCTTCGAATATCACGACCAGACTACACAAGCTAGACGGCGCGAAAGCTTGCGGGACAACGATCCAGCCTACCATTTCATTGATCACAGGACTTAGAAAGATCTTTGTGCCTGCTGGTGCTCCGTTGACTTGACTCTGCGTCGTGGCCTTGACCCGTACTGTATATGGTACAGGCCTATTGACCGAGCGAGGTTCAGCGACGGAGATGTTCGGCAAGAAGCGTTTCACCAGTGGAGCCACGGTTGAGCTACTTTCGATATCGGTGCTAGTCCATGTAGCAATGTTGTCGCCGCGAACCCAAAGTCTCATGGCTGAATACAGATAGTGGCGATCCATGGTTATGGTTCTATGACGAGGACTGGCGGCATCGAGACTCCGGTACTTGAGAGCGACTCTCGCATCATCTGGCTACGTAAGCGTAAGAATGAGTACGTGTTCGCCGTCCTTGCTCACCTTGAATGGTTTGGGCAACCTCAATGAATGTGTCTAGGTTGGGCGTGGACCGGTTATCGAGATGAGTGATCATGATATCATTTCTAGCAAAGTTGAAGGAACCACGGCCGAAGGTGAGAACAACGCCCCTCAGCGGGAGATCATGCGCCATAGCCACTTCGTGCCGAAGATCTTGAAAATGGGAGCCCGCAAACTCGAGTATCCGATACGGCACCAGAGTGAAGAGGTCTTTGACGTCCAGCATAACTTCATGATCTTGGCCGTGCCGCCAGACCAGGAGCGTTATAGAGGATCCGGTACCCTTGTCGATCAGATTTTCGAACTCGTTGAGGGAGGTGACATTCTTTCTATTTGCTTGGAGCAGTAGGTCGTCTTCTTCAACTTTGCCAGCGCATAACCCCTGGGGCAGCACCTTGCTTGCTCTCAACAAGGCGTTGCCATCTGGGCAATACTCCTCGAAAGTTTGACTGTCTAAACCTCGAGTAAGGCAGTCTGCTCGCGTTTCCCGAAGCCAGTTGCTCTGAATGGTACCCCTTACGATGGTCCGACCATCTATCCAATCTTGCAAATGCTTTCTAGGCCGCTGGAGTGGCAGGTAAAAGTCTAACGACTGTATCTGGTAACCACCTGCTACCATGCCGACGGCATACCCGTTCTCAGTGAGGAGTGGGCTTCCTGAGGATCCGCCCGAGGTATCAGCCGCCGCTTGAATGTATTCAGTCACTGTAGTTTGCATTAGGAAACCGGACCGAGAGTGACATGGAGGTGTACCTACGAGCGTCCCAATGCATCGGGTTACGATCCAACCTGCTGATAACACCAGGAAGGATACTGAGGACTTGATTCGTATCGTTGCCGATGACCCGTACTTCGAGGCCGACCTTGGCAAATTCAGGCTTGAGCTCGATCTGTTTCACCTTGAAACCTTCGAGATCTGTCACATCATACTTGCAGATTGTAAAATCGTGGACAGGGTCGATGTAGCAAGGAGTGATCGGACACTTGAGAGCACCCTTTCCGAAAATCGCATAGGCGTCTGTAGGTCCTTCTCCAATAACATGTCGATTGGTCAGTATAAGACCATACTCCGTTGAAACCACGAACCCAGTGGCTCGACCTGTGCCTGGCATTTTAGTGCTGAATCTTAAGGTTGTAGAAGTAACAATATTGACGATGGCCGGTACAACCTCAGCGATTGTTGCGTGCCAAGGGTCTCGCGGAGGCAAGACTCCAGCCATGGTTGTTATTTCTGACGTATTGCTTCGCTGACTTCTTGTCGCTGATGTTGAGGAGAAGAGATTGGACTTGACTCTTTGAAGGTGAGTCACCAAAGAAGCGTCCTTGTTATATAATGGGTAGCTGAACAGGCGTAAGCGATTTGTCCACCGCCTTGAGCCGCAGTGACCATACAGCCCATTACCTTCAGCACTGCGTTCGGCGGTGAGATGTCTGAGAATTCGACCACAAAATCATACTAGTCACGGCTTAGGACCAACCACAAATCTTCCCCTTCAAAGCGTTGGGATCCGGAAGCCAACCCGTAGGACCCTGTGACTCGAGAGGGCCAGCGAAGATAGGAGCATCAATTTCAGGCTGTCGGCTAGCAGTGTCCCAATCGAGAACGCCGGCTCCTCCCTGAGATCCCAGCTGACAACAAGACCGTACATCCACAGGCACTAGTAGCTCTTCCTTGCGCGCAGTATCCATCCTCAACATCCATCGCAGATCAGATAAGAGTTCCCAGCGCTTCCTCCTCCACATCCATCTTCGGCGATCAGCGTTGATCGTAGCTCGTCCCCTAGCTCCAAGCCACGCTTGTGGACTTTGGAGCTTTCAGAGGTCCACGAGTGTTATAAGACCAGCGGCTACGCATACTGCATGAACGCCTTGCATCTGTCCTTCATTCTCTCCTCATCGCACAGACCCCTATCCGCAACCTTACCCTGATTGCCTACCTTCAGACCCATCAAGGCTATCTTAGTCGGTCGTACAGCATGGAAGATCAACCAGCCAACGCACAGCTAGGCATTACTATCACAGCATCTTGCGTGTCCACCATAGCCCTTGTGCATCAGATTATTCAAGGAGTCGGTAGAGGGCAAGGCACTTCTCAAGCCTCGGTATGGCGGAGGAATCTTAGCGCTGTGAGCTGCTGCGCGGAATGGACCCTGGCAGTGTTATGTGCTGTCGCGATGTTTCACAGGGGTTTCTGGAGTCCACCCAGACCAAAGTTTCAATTCTTACTTCGGACAGATGAACCAATAGCCCGCGACCTGGTCTTTCGCCTCTCAACTACCGCTGTGGCGTTCACAGAGGTATGATCACGGTCGAACCTAGGACAACACCATACTGACTTTGCTAGCTGATAACATTGCATAACTCATTTACTCTAAGCTCATCTAGGTGTCGAGAATGGCGTCGGCTCTGGTACTCTGTTACTCTCGGGTTATCGATGTTGAAATACGGCCCTGCCACTGTTTTGTTTGCACTAGATCGGCATAGGACACGGAGCGAAGCTACTTTACTGGTCAAGACACACTTTTTCGCTAATCTGGGCGAATGGATACTCCTTGTAGGCACTTCGGTGTTCTTACTTTGGAACTCCTCTTCAATGGAGATCCGCAATTTCTCGAAGATTTACTCTGTTTTCTATACCTTTTCCGCCATGTTGGCCCTGGTCGCATTGGCAGGGTCCTTCGCACAAGAGGAATGCCAGCTTTTACCCCAGGTCTTCCTGCTATTCATCACAGCACAGACCGTCCTTTGCCCCGCCATCGTAAAACATAAGAATGCCCAAGCAAAGAAGGCCAACGCTGGCTGCAGTACGAGGCCTCCTACCGCCAGTACAGTCAAGGGAACACAGAAAAGTGAATCTAATGAGCCGAGGATTTCCTACGATCGAGTCGAGCATGGTATTCTCCCAGGCGTTCAGATCACACACCTCGCCCCAAGAAGCTGTGCACGAGACCAACAGTCAGACAGTGAGTTTTCAGGACTGGCGTCTCCGCAGCACACCTCTCCGCAGCACACTGACCATGTTACAGATCACTCATCATCACTGTTCATGGGTATGGAATTGGCTCCGCCCTCGGCCCAGCAGACCGTCGCCCTAGCAGAAACAGGGGATACTGCGCCAGTCAAACTACATGCCAACAGTGACTAATTGTTCGCTTGATTACATCTGGTGACTGAGCCTTTTGCTGCTGATACGGGAGGTAGGCATGGTATCTAATAAGGATCTATTTCAGTAATCTTATTACATACGCGCTAGATAAGCTACAAGCCTACTTCTGACTGGGATCTTCGTCCCAGCAGTGAGTATTGTTGAATTACAGCGGGAGCAAATGTCTTGATTCCAACAGCAACGTGAGGGACCGATAGCGCCGCAATGCTCCACACCTCAAGAGGCTGGGTGTACTCCAGGATGAACCCAACGGTTGTCTTTGCCGTGCTCCTGCTTCGCTAATGCTGGTTCAATAGCGTGATTACGAATCGGTTGATTGCTGTTGCCGACGAATTGTCGTAATGTTGGCCGGAAGGCGATGTGTAGAAGTTTAGCGCTGTCTGAGAGCCTACGAAAGTGCGTCTTGAGTTTAGTGCTGGCTGAGAGACTACGAAAGTGCGTCTTGGGTTTAGTGCTGGCTGAGAGACTACGAAAGTGCGTCTTGAGTCTAGTGCTGGCTGAATAGCGTTGTTGACTGAGAGAGACTACGAAAGTGCGTCTTGGGTCTAGTGCTGGCTGAAAGACTAGATTAGCGTTGACTGAGAGAGAGTACGAAAGTGCGTCTTGGGTTCGTACTGGCTGAGAGACTACGAAAGTGCGTCTTTGGGTTAGTGCTCGTTGGCATTGTCAGACAAGAGACTACGAAAGTGCGTTTTGGGCTTAGTGCGTGCTGGAAATCTAAGGTGAGGTGCAGACTGCAGGTGGCTGGGAGTCGCGGCAAGAGTGATATACGAGCATGGTATTGGCCCGAATCCTAAGCACCTGCACGCCGCGCAGGAAATGCGTCTTCGGTTTAGCACTAGCTGACAGACTACGAAAGTGCGTTTTGGGTTTAGTGCTATGTGAAAGGCTGGTGAAGGAGTGCCATTCAAACACAGATTGGCTGGAAGACTAGAAGTGAGGCAGTGCGCCTGCGGGGAGCCTGTCTGGTGCAAAAGCTTTTGGAACGGAGGGTGCGAGCAGAACCCGTCAGAGTTTCCCGGAACCCCTTGACTGACTGTTCTCGGACACACCCATCCGCTCAGGAGGGATCTGCAAATCTTTAGCGAGGGCAACGAATCCTGTCCATCGACCGCTGCCGGATCCCTTGAGAAAGCCGTACCCTGTCGAAAAGACATTGGAACGACTATGTGTTATCAGCCAGCCCTCCTACCAGAAAAACCCACCGTTCAATCGAGCGCACTCATAGGAGGGTCTCACTTGTGCAGGATTGCAACGTGTGCTGATCTGAACGGAGACCTGCCAGTTGGTGGCATCGACGAACCCATAGTTGCGAAGGCACCATACTTGGTAGGGGGGAAACAACGTACATAAAGCACGTTGGGTAAAGGAGGGTAAGCGTCATAACGTACCAGAGGTATCGAGCAGCGCGGCGATTTCCTACGATCCTGCGCAGGTACGGTACCTTACCTGATATAGATTACATCTCAATATTACATACAGTAGTCTTCATAAAGGCCGTTAGTATCTACGCCCTGCGGAAACGATAGCGCTGCCAACGCTAAGTCTAGTGCGTTAATCCCTGCTCAACACCCACATTACCGCCAACACCACAGTGTCATCTGAGGCCCACAAATGTGTGACACCGAGCCGAGACAATGGCCGAACCCGAAGAGTCCTTGGAGGCCAATGCAAAAACGACAGCGGAGCAAATAAAGAACATACTCGGGTTGAGCGGCGTTAAACATGCTCGTCGATGGCAAGAATTGCAGGTAAGCATACTACGCATCGACGATCAAATTATTGATCAGTATTGTTTCAGAGACTTGCGAACGAGGTGTGCAAGGAATTCTTCCCGCCCGAGTTGCAATGGAAGGAACTTTCAAGCGAGCAGGTTGACAAAGCTCGCGACGCCATGGAAGATCGAGATCCATTATTGGAAGGACGGCCTGATCTCGCTCATTGGTTTATCTCAAAGTATCAAAGATCGGCGAGTTACATATATGTGCGTCGAGAGTCTCGTTTGCTATGCGAAGCTGAAAGATGCATTAGCGTCAAAGATTGGGAAGATCGTCCGCACTTGAGCCTTTCATCCCCAACCAAAGCACCTCGGTGCAATCCTCAGCCGATATAGAGGGCCAGGGTACGAAACATACGGACGGAAAGAAGACATTTGATGCTGTCCGGAATGAGTGGGTGTGAGAGGTCAGTGCGTTCCGCAAGGGTGCCCGCGTTAGTGGCCATCGACATCATACGAGGCCCCTTGAAAGCTGGAGCTGGTGACCCGCACTCCGTTGGGTAAAAATACGAAGCTATCAAAATGAAGCAACCCAGGTCTGCTCGGGGTCATTCTAAAGGGGCCTGATGAAATTTTACCAGTGTAGTCCGAGCAAACTTGGAGGCAGCTTAGTCAAATCATCAAGATTTGCAGCGCTCACGGTCACCATTAAGCGCTTCGTTAAGGAAACATTGTGACCTCCGAGTACTTCGTATCCGGGGGGTTAAATGTTATTTTGCACAGGGGTTATTTTGCCTAGCCCTCCCCTTAATAAACCCTGTCCAAAATAACATTTAACCTCGTGGATACGAAGTAGACTCTGTAAGCTGCAGGCTACGCAACTATACTTGTATACTTTCTCTTCCCTTCCTTTGCAACTCCCTTGTTCAGTATTTGTTCCCGTTGACGGACATTAGATTAGCATAATTCCCAGGCTTTTCGGTGAACAGGCTCAGAATGGATCCAGGTGTAGTAGATTCTCCGCCCATCTTGCTAGTGAACAGGCTCGACATTAATCAGGCACGATTTTCGTTCGTAATGGTATGTCCTGGCCCTTTTTGAAAGACACTGACTGATACCCTGAAAGACGCCCCGGGACGAGAAACCTGTCGGACTTGCTTACAATCCAGTGCTACCGGACGAAAACGAGATAGCTATCCATGGCATCCTGAATGCAAGGAGCAAAGCCGTGTTGCGGTGGTCCGAGGACACTGCAACGGAGATACGGGACCGAGACCAGTACCACTTTGAACAGGCTCACCGCCACGTAGCTCGATCCAACGGCTTACACGAAGCTCTTGACCGAGCAATACTGCTTCAAGATATCAGAGTAAGCTCCACACGTATCTACTTCCATCGTTGGCTTCTAATATGGCCGCTTTCAGCAATCTGGCACGGTGATCCAGACGACGATAGCAGAGAACATCCTAATCTTGTGCCTGATGTTTGAGCAAGACTACAACTCCCCGGATGTGCAAGGCATATTTGGGTGCGACGTGGATGAATTGCTCGATGATCTCCAGTTTTCCTTACATGTATCAGGGCAAGCACGACGGCCAAAACGCGAAGAAGCCCACGCAACTTCCCTCATCAGAGTTTTCTTTGAAGCATCTGACGGTCGGGTGGACGATCAACAACATGGCTTTGATGAAGATTTCACCACTGTCAGCAATGCTGATCTTTACGCGTCCATGATTGGCATAACCAGAACACGCTCATTCGGGGACTACAACGCTCAGGAAGTCTGCCAAACACTAATGAGATCCGCGATCTTCGCAGGGAGGACTATTGGCGTGGAATTTATACAACAACGGATAGAGAAGCTCTGTGTTTACCTTCCTATTGTGGCGGGTTATTTGGTGAATATCCCCTGGACAGTGCACAATGGCCAGCGGCTGACCAGATTAGGACCTTCCGCAGTCAATTTCAAATCGACTTGGCTGGGGTCATGTCGATACGTTCAAGTTTTATGTGTAACATGCTCTAAGCCCCCCCCCGTCTCCCACGAATAGTCACGCTCACAGCAAGCAGTCATGAAATGTACCGCACCATTCCGTCGCTTCGGCAGCCGGGGAACAACCTCTTATTACTTCTCACCTGGAGCGCCACAGTATCGACTCGTCAGGCCGAAATACTGTCGGGATGGGCAATTTCCGGGGACGGGCAAGGCTTGTACAAGAAGATGTTGAGGGACCTCTCGGTTGCTCAAAGCGCAGCACGATTCGTGTTGACTGTTGCCGCCTTGGTGGCGTACCATCAACTTATACCCGACCTTTCCGGCGATGCTGAGGAACCTGTTCCGGATAGCCAACTCGACGGATTGGATGCTTTGTTGCAGGGCAAGAGCTCCGAGAACGGTCGAGCTGTTGTCGACCGCCTGGGCTCCGCTTTACAGCATGTACTCTTGTCCATGGAGAACCAGCTGGATGGTCATGCTGAGATCCTTGCCCTCGTCATTGGTCGAGAGCCTCCTGTGCCGCTTGTACTAGACGGAGCTCTCGAGCGATACCTAGTTGGCAGGCTTGACGGCCTACCCCATTACGTTGCGGTTCGAGTTTCGCCGACATTCGAGGTTACCGATGATCACGATATGGGCTGGGAGGTGATAGCGCTTGAGGATGCTGTGCCAGATAGGGAGCCTCGCACCCCTGATCAGTCACCGAATCCGGTCAATCTTCGTGCCCACCAACCGGTAGACACCATGTATGTCAATGCTCCTGTCTACCATCATGTCTTTTGGACTGATCAACCGAAAGCCTAGAGGGTCTAAATCACAATCACGACCGTCTCAAGATTGATATTCGTTACGCAATCAAGGTCGAAGTCTCTAATAAGGCTGAGGGAGAGGAGCTCACGTCAAATCGTGTTAAGTCAGCGTGCTACTCGGTACACTCGGGCTACCAAACTCCGCCATCTTCTCCCTACGATCCCCCAGCTATACTTGTACGGTTGTCCGAGGCCGGAGATGATACGGATAGACTCTGCAAAACCATCTCTCATCTGTCAGGTGTGATCAGCTCAATGGAATTGGGCGACGAGTCTTGGGAACTGCTAGTATACCGATCTCGGCGTTACAGACTCCGCGGCTATTTGCGTCGCGTATTCCCAGGCTTGAGAGTCGATCCCAGCTATAATCCCATCGAGCCTTCCGCAGAAGATGTTGAACGATGGGGGTATGCGGAGGCCAAAAGGATCTGTCCGTATATTCACGCTAGGAGAGCCCAAAGCATGATGGAAAGCGACTGCCCTAAGACGGATTGCGACAAAAACTGTGGAATTTGCTATAATAAGGCGAGACTACACTGTTGAATTATCTCATGTAATAAGCGCTGGACTAATCTAAATTGAAAACCGGTCTTCTTCATAGTCTCCATCTTCGTCTTCACCGTTGCCCTCATACTCTGTATCATCCTCATCCGTTTCACTCTCCTCACCCTCGTCAGTAAAATCGTCGTGTCCAGAGATTTCGCTGGCATTGTCGACAAAGCTGTCAACATCTCCTTGCTCTTTCAGGCTGGGAGGCTTCTCAGTACCGCAGCTGGTAAAAGCGGACCCAGATGAAACCTGCTCTGTACTCTTGATGGCGCTCGACGATCTTTGACCTTCCTCCTGATGACGGTTGAGCTTGTTCTCCTCCCTATCTTCCTGCGTCAACAACTCCTCAACGTGCAGCCTCAGAATTTTTTCGAATGCGTCCCGATATAAGGCCGGTCTTTCTCGTCCCACAACATCGAGGACCACCTCGGACCAATCGACTTGATTGATGATCGATTTTGACGCCGTTACTAGCTCCGTCGGAGAGATGTTGTAACGCATGCTGGTCCGATCATGCTTATGATGGGAAGGGGGTTCGATGTTGATGGAGGCAAAAGACAGATAATCCCCGTTTGGCAACCTTTGTCTTTTCGCGTCTGATCCCCCTGGCTTGTGAGGAATCCCGGGAGGTGCAGACATATTAAGGGGCATCCATTGGTAGGTGTCGAATGGATATGGGGTCCGTGGGCGTTCGTTTTGATCCTTTGGGGGGACTTGTTTGGATGATACCATTGGGAGGCTATACAAGCGTGCTGTCGGTTCTTGTGCTTCGTGCCTTGTCATCGATCGAAGCTTTGGATGATATTGAGTTTCTGCGTTGCAAGCTCTACGAGGGGTTTTGTTCTCACTAGCGTAAAGAAAGGAATCTCGTTTCTGGCTGTTCTTACCTCCAGTTTGAGTCGACATAGGCGACCATTATTGGCTGCCTTCCTCCTCCAAATCTGGCTCACACCCGGAAATAGATGCCACGCTTAGTCACTGCTCTGGAAGGTACATACCCCTACAGCGTTCACACTCTCTGGCTTGCTTGGGGCACCACTCCCGGCTTGCGCTCCCTGGCTTGCACACCTCCCTGGCTTGCACACCTCCCTAGCTTGCACACCTCCCTGGCTTGCACACCTCCCTGGCTTGCACACCTCCCTGGCTTGCACACTTGCACACCTTGCACACCTTGCAAAACTCCTCCCTGGCTTGCACACCTCCCTGGCTTGC
>JAABUQ010002040.1_pt1 | contig 41085 bp, 35 predicted proteins | sample 5560001 | NCBI WGS metagenome assembly JAABUQ01 (sample SAMN10711888, study PRJNA513371) | rock metagenome | isolation source: Antarctica rocks | place: Antarctica: Victoria Land, Finger Mt nord | collected 2015-12-18
GTTCGACCGCTGGTGATAGTGGCTCAGGTACTCGTCACGATTCATCGAGTACAGGTGGAACATCTTGGCGAACAGCCCTCCCCGGTTCGCCGCCGCGTTGGACCGGAAGGTGAGAGGCCCCGGTATCGCGCGTGGGCGACCGACGCCGACGGGATGGCCGTTTGGCCCCCGACGGTCGAGCGTGCCGCCACGTGGCCCCCACGCGGTTAGGCGTGGGACGCCGAAAATCCCCATCGTCTCACGATGGCTTTTCGTACACTATTTAGGCGTATTGGCGGGAATCTTGGGCGGGGCGGGATTTCGCCCTCGGTTGACTCGAAACCGCATGCCCCTATGTTTTGGGGCAGGGGGCATGGGTTATGGGGCAAAATGATGTTTCGGGGCAAAGCCAACCCAGTGGGACAATAGGAGAAGCGGGTCCGGGCCGCACTCCGCTCCGTCGCGAAACGAACCCAATGAGTCCCGCGTCGAATCGGCTCAACGATCTGGAAAAGGGGAGTGGCGCAGTAGGCCCATCGCCCGCTTTTACGGCCCTGGGGCGAGCTCTTCTCTCTACCCCGCGTAACTTCCATGGAAATCATGCGATTGCTATGGGACGGGCTCGGTACCTCGCTACCGGAAGCCTGGAAGCAAGTTGGAGAATCTCTGGAATCGCGAACGAGACCCGGCCGCCGTCGTATCCGCCGACGCTCATACTCCAGGGGGCATCGCCATTTCCGCCCGCCTTGCCGGTTCGCGGACCTCGCCTTACGATGATAGGGCAAGGGGGGAACGCCCGCCCACCGCCGGTGTCCGTTGGTCCCAGGGGTCTTCCGCCATGCCTCGTCTCCGCTGCCGGCCGCCCTTCGCGGCGATCGCGATCTTCCTCGCCCTCGCCCCGGCGGGAATGGCCGCCGCGCCCAAACACAAGGACACCCCGGACCGCCTGAAGCCGAAGGAAGTTACCTTCGAGGTCGCCGTCGACCCGACCGACGCGAAGCCGGGCGACATGGTCACCTACACCGTCAAGACCAAGGTCGCCGAGGGGTGGCACATCTATGCCCTCAACGACGAGGCCCCCAAAGGCGGTCCCCAGGCCACGCGATTCTTTCTGTTCGAGGCCGGGGGCCTGAAGCCTGACGGGGCCTGGAAAGCCTCCGCCAAGCCGATCCGCAAGCACGAGCCGGCATTCCAGGACATCCCCTTCCTCGAATTCCATGAGGAAGCGATCTCCTGGAGCCTGACCCTGCGCGTCCCGGAGGGGATCGAACCCGGGAAGAAAGAGATCCTCTCGCAGGTCAATTACATGATCTGCAGCGCCAAGAGCTGCAAACCCCCCGTCTGGCACACCCTCCCCGCCGTCACCTTGAGGGTCGGCCCCAAGGTCGCGGCCGGCGGGCTCCGGGCGATCCTGGCGGCGAATGCCCTCGGCGAGACCCCGGCGCCTCCCGGTCCGGCCGCGTCGGCGCCCGGTGCGACGGCGACGGGCGTGCAGGGGGCGATTGACCGCGGGCTCTTGCCGTTCATCGCCTACTCGGCGCTGGGGGGGCTGTTTGCCCTGCTGATGCCTTGCGTCTGGCCGATGGTGCCGGTGACGGTCAACTTCTTCGTCAAGCAGGGGCAGGCCCAGGGGGGCGGCGGCACGGCCCGATTGGCGTTGACGTACTGCCTGGCGATCATCGGCATCTTCACGGCGGTCGGGATGCTGTTCTCGGTCTTCCTGGGGGCGTCAAGCCTCACGAGGCTGGCGAATAGCCCGTGGCTGAACCTGGCGGTCGCCGGCATCTTCCTGGCGTTCGGGCTGAGCTTGCTGGGCCTGTTCGAGATCAGCCTGCCGAGCTGGCTGCTCAACGCCTCGGCCCGCGGCGAAAGTCGCGGCGGCCTGATCGGCGTCATCTTCATGGCGTTGACGCTGACGATCACCTCGTTCACCTGCACGTTCCAGGTGGTCGGCTTGCTGCTGGTCCTGGCCTCGCGTGGTCAATACTTCTACCCGATCATCGGCCTGGCGACCTTCGCGACAGTTCTGGCGCTCCCGTTCTTCTTGCTCGCCCTGGCGCCTGGCCTGCTGGCGAAGATGCCTCGCAGCGGCGACTGGATGAACGCGGTCAAGGTCGTTGGTGGGCTGATCGAGATCGGCGCGGCGTTCAAGTTCCTCAACACCGCCGAGATCGGCCTGGGCTCGACCCCGGATTCCGCCTGGTTCGACTCGTCGGTCTTGCTGTCGATCTGGGTCGTGCTATCGCTGGTCTGTGGCCTGTACCTGCTCGGCGTGTTCAAGACCGATCACGATCAATCGGAAGGGGGCGTCGGCGCCGGGAGGATCATCAGCGGAGTGCTTTTCCTGTCACTCGCGCTCTATCTCGCGCCCGCCCTGTTCGGGTTCCCCCCCAAGAGCCGGATTTATGACCGCCTGGTCGTCGGCCTGCTGCCGGCGGACTCTCCCAAGCTGGACATTGCGTCGCGATTCCCCGAGATGGGCTCGCGCGGCGGCGGGCCGGGGGAGGCGGTCGCCAACGAATCGGGACCGGTGCGGGCCACGAGCCACGACCCCAACATCGCGATCGCCCAGGAGAAGACCGTCCACGGCGTGCGCTGGGGGCTGAGCTACGACGCGGCGATCGCCGAGGCGAAGGAGAACGGACGGCCGGTCCTGATCGACTTCACGGGCGTCAATTGCGCGAATTGCCGGCTGATGGAGAAGTCGGTCATGCCTCTGCCCGCGGTGGTCGCGGAACTACGGAAGTTCGTCACCGTGCAACTTTACACGGACTTCGTGCCGATCGACTCACTCGACAAGGACCAGCGCTACGATCTGGCCGTCGCGAATCTTACACGCGAGCAAGACCTCGTCAACGAAACCACGAGTCCGCGTTACGTCGTGGTCGACGTTCAGGGGAAAGTCCTTTCCACTTCCGAAGCGGTCGAGGCCCCGTCGTTCCTCAGGTTCCTGAAAGGCGCACTCGACAAGCATAAGTGGCTGGCCGGTGGGGTAGGGAGCGTCGGCGGTTGAGATTACGCCCAGGTCACACCCTTTACGCCCGCTGTGACTTCCCCCATGACCCACGCAGGCAGATTCAGCTCCTTGCGGAGCGTCCGGGCGATCGACTCGGCGTAAAACTCGGCGACGATCAGGACCAGGCCGATCCCCATGTTGAAAACGCGGAACATCTCCTCGTCGGGGACCTGGCCGAGGGCCTGGAGCCAGGGGAAGACCTTGGGAACCTCCCAGACCCGGCGGAGCTGGATGGCCAGGCCGTCCGGGAGGATGCGTGGAGGGTTCGCCATCAAGCCGCCCCCGGTGATGTGGGCGATGCCATGGATGATCCGCTTGACGCGGTAATGCCGGTAGATCGTCTTGAGAGCGCGGACGTAGATCCGTGTCGGCTCCAGGAACTCGTGGGCGACGGTCCGTCCGAGTTCGGGGACGAAGGTGTCGGGAGCGAGGCCGCCAGCGTCGAAGGCGATCTTGCGGGCGAGGCTGTAGCCGTTGGAATGGAGGCCGGAACTGGCGAGGCCGATGACCTTGTCGCCCTCGCGGATCTCGCGGCCGGAGAGGAACTGCTTGCGCTCGACGACGCCGACGCAGAAGCCGGCCAGGTCGTACTCGCCGGGCTTGTAGAAATCAGGCAGGATCGCGGTCTCACCGCCGAGCAGGGCGCATTCGGCCTCGACGCAGCCGTCGCTGATCCCCTTGACGATCTGGTGAGTCAAGGCGGGGTCGTCGCGGCTCATGGCGACGTAGTCCAGGAACAGCAGCGGCTCGGCCCCAGCGCACAGGCAGTCGTTGACCGACATGCCGACGAGGTCGATGCCGACGGTCTCGTGCCTTCCGGTGGCGAAGGCGAGCTTCAGTTTCGTTCCGACCCCGTCGGTCGAGGCGACGAGCACCGGGTCGTGGTACTTGCGCGTCAGCAATCGGATGTTGTCATCGAGGCGGAAGAGGCCCGCGAACCCGCCGGGCCAGTCCAGGACGCGCGGAGTGTACGTGCGGCGCAGCAGGGGGGGGAGCTGCCGCATCGTTTCCTCGTACGTATCGAGGTCGACGCCAGCGGATTTGTAGTCGATCGGGTCGGGCATGTCGCTCGCGGCTCGGTCGGTCGGTGGCGGAAAGGGCGCGGCTTGGCGCCCTCGGCGGAGGGGATTCTATCGTATCGAAGGGGGTCGCGGAACGGCGCTGGACGGCCTGGCGGGCGCTTGATTGGCTTCCGCCTGGTGTTTATCCTGGGCCACGACCGCCGAACGGGCCGACGGCCCACGCTGCCCAACTGAGTGTTCCGCACCACCGGGAGTCAACGATGAACCGTAAGTGGACCGTCCTGTCCCTCACCGTGGCCGCCACCGCGCTCTTGGCCGCCGGATTCGCGATCGCCGCCGAGGAAGAAGAGACGCCGATCCAGAAGCTGATGGAGAAGGTCGGGGCCAAGCAGGGCTCGATCAACAAGGCGATCAAGACCCCCGTGGCCTTCAAGAAGGCCGGCGGCAAGGCCGTGTCCGACGACGCCGCGGCGATGGTCAAGCTCTACAAGGAAGCGCGCGAGATGAAGGAGCCGGCCGAGAAGCTCAAGAAGCCGGCCGACCTCTGGCAGAAGTACATGGACGCCGCCATCAAGGACGCCGAGGAGTTCGCCAAGGTCGCCGAGAAGGACGAGCAACCCGCGGTCAAGAAGGCGTACGACAAGGTCAAGATGAACTGCGCCAACTGTCACAACGACTTCAAGGTCGACAAGGAGTGATCCGCAATCGGACGCGGCGGCCCCTTGGCGTCGAGGGGCGGAGGGCCAGCCGCGTCCGGTTCGCGCGATCAGCCCTGACGCCCCTCGATCGCCAGCAGCAGGATGACGGTGGCGATCGCCAGGGGGCGGGGCAGCCTGCCGTCGGAGTCCTGGCTCAGGTCGACATGGAACTTGGGGGCGAACGCGAAGTAATTCTGCTTCATCGTCGCCACCGTCTGCCCGTCCACCTGGAGCAGGAACGCCTGCGGCAAGAGGATCGAGGCGAGTTCGTGGAGTCGCCGCACCAGCGCCTTCCAGCTGCTGTCTTCCAGCACCTTGCCCCGGACGTTGCCCTGCGCGTCACAGATCTCCCAGGAGTCGCGCAGCATCGACGACCAGCCCTTGCGGCGCAGGGAGCCGATGTGCTCGCCGGTCTGCGAGTCGACCACCTTGTACGAGGCGCTCATGTCCAGCACCCGGTCGGCCTGGATGTAGAGGAGTTCCTGCTTCATCGCCTCGTCGGCGAAGACGCGGATGTCTTCCTTGAGCTTGAACGCCTTCTGATTGGAGTAGGCCAGGAGCTTCCCGTCCATCGTCCGCAGGTGGAAGGCCCCGCCCATGAGCTTGAAGACCTTCTTGCTCGCCAGGAACTGGTCGTGCTGGTAGAGTTCGGGGATGGTCGTGGACATCGGAGCCTCCTGGAAGAATGTGGCCCGTAGACGATAGTCCCGACCTCGCCGACTCGCAAGGGATCAGTCTCGGGAGGTCCCGCCCGCCGGGCCTCCCGGCGCTCTCCTTCCTTGATCGCACCTTGCCGGGAATCGACGCGAATCTCGCCCTGGACGAGGCGCTGCTGCAAGGGGCCGAGGACGGGCGGGGCGGCCCGGTCCTGCGGCTCTGGGAGTTGCCCGACTTCGCCGTCGTCCTCGGGGCCTCGGGCCGCTTCCGCGACGAGGTGCGGGTCGAGTCCTGCGAGGCCGACGGCGTGCCGATCGCGCGTCGCTCCAGCGGGGGCGGCACGGTCGTCATCGGCCCGGGTGCCCTGAACGTCGCGGTCGTCCTGCCGATCGATGCCGCTCCCGGCCTCGACGCGGTCGACGTGGCCCAGAAGTTCGTCCTGGGCCGGGTCGCGGACGGCCTCCGCGCGGCCGGACGCCCGGTCGAGATGCTGGGCTCGGGGGATCTGACGCTGAGCCTCCGCAAGTGCTCCGGCAGCGCCCAGCGCCGCCTGAAGCGCCACTTCCTGGTGCATGCGACGATCCTTTATGCCTTCCCCCTCGACCGGCTCGGCCGCTACCTGGGCCCCCCGTCGCGGCAGCCCTCCTACCGAGCGGGCCGTTCGCACGGCGACTTCGTCACGAACCTCGGCCTGGACCGCGCCCGACTCGTCCAGGCGATCCGCGATGCGTGGCTGCCTCGCGACCGCCCTCCCATCGAGGCCGTCGTCCATGAGGAGCTTGTCCGCGAGCTGGTCGCGACCAAGTTCGGCGATCCCGCGTGGGTCCGCAGGCTCTGAAGCCCGGCGATCCCTCTGTGTCCGAAATCTTTCAGGGAATTCGCTGTCCCCCGCGAGGGTCGTTGGTTAGACTCGGCGAGTCGGGTTTGACGCAAGTCGAAGATCGCATCCGAACCTCCCGCTTGAAACGAGGCACGCCATGAGGATTCCGTTTCCGCAAAGGAAGGGTGTTCGCCTGCTCGCGACGGGCCTAATCTGCCTCGCGGGCGCGGCGGCCCGGGCGGCCGAAGCGACACCCTCGGGGGACGTGGCCGAGGGGAAAGAGCTGTTCGCACGCGAATGGATGGCCAACGACCCCCGCAGCCAGGGCGGTGACGGCCTCGGGCCGGTGTACAACGACACGTCATGCGTCGCCTGCCACAACCTCGGCGCCCCCGGGGGAGCCGGGCCGGTCGGCAAGAACGCCGATATCATCACCGCCATCCCTAACCGCGGCGCCGGCGGGTTCGCGGCGCAGGAGCCGGGCTTCTTCCGGCTCGCCATCGCGTCGCTGATCGGCGCTGACGAGCCCACGGAGCCCCGCCCCGCGGCGAAGCCCCGCCCCCCGCATACGGGCGAGTTGGTGAAGCTTCACGCCGGGTTCCGGACCGCGAGGAGCGTCGTGCTCCACCGCTACGGGACCGAAGCGGGCTACGAAGCCTGGCGGCTCCAGATGGTCGGCCTGTCCGGGTTCGGCGGCCTCGGCGGCGAGCAGGACCGGATCAAGACGATGATGCGGTTCTCCGGCCCGCTCGCCAATCAGGGCCGGCAGGTCCAGGCCGGCGAATTCACCGTCGTCCAGTCGCAGCGCAACCCGACCGCCCTCTTCGGAGCGGGCCTCATCGACTCGATCTCCGACGAGACCCTGGAGGCCGCCGCCGCTGTCCCACACCCCGGATACCCCGAGATCAAGGGGCGCGTCAGCCGCCTCAAGGGCGGGAAGATTGGCCGGTTCGGCTGGAAGGCCCAGACGCCCTCCCTCGACGGGTTCGTCCGCACCGCCTGCGCGGTGGAACTTGGCCTGGAATCTCCCGGCCATCACCAGGGGGGATTGCCCCAGGCCGCCGACCGCAAGGCGACCGGGCCCGACCTGACCGACGGTCAGTGCGCCTCGTTGGTCGCCTACGTCCGCGCTCTCCCGTCCCCGGCGGTCATCGAGGCCTCGCTCCCCCAGGAGGCCGAGCAACTGGCGAAGGGCCGTGACGCGTTCGCCGGTGCCGGCTGCGCCACCTGCCACACGCGGAAGCTCGGGGCGGTTGATGGGATCTACAGCGATCTCCTCCTGCACGACATGGGTCAGGACCTCGGCGATGTCGGCCAGTACAGCGTCTTCGACCCCAATTCCAATGAGCCCGACATCATCGACGAGGACACCATCGCCTCCCAGGACGCGACACCTGACACCGAGAAGAAGCCGGTCCTGGGCGCCGCCCGCCTGGAATGGCGCACCCCGCCCCTGTGGGGCTTCCGCGACTCCGGCCCCTATATGCACGACGGCCGCGCCAGCACGCTTGACGAAGCCGTCGCCCTGCACGGCGGCCAGGCGGCGACTTCGACGAGCAAGTACTTCGCCCTGTCGCATCAGGAGCGGCTGACTCTCCAGGCGTTCCTGAAGTCTCTCGTCGCGCCGACCACGATCGCCCGCGCGGGCGACTGATCCCCATTCTCAATGTCCGTCATGATCGAGGCCGGGGGGTGTCGGCCGACGACCGCCACGGCCTTGTTTCGTCCCGAGGTCCCTCAAGGCACTTCCAGCATCCGTTGCAGGGCGATCCGGGCCCAGTGGGCGGTGTCGTCGGGAACCTTGATGACATTGACGGGGGTGCCGCGACCCAGGTTCTCCAACGACCAGGCCAGATGCGGCAGGTCGATGCGGTACATCGTCGCGCACATGCAGACCATCGGCGAGAGGAACAGCACGGTCTGGTCCGGATGCTCGGCCGCCAGGCGGTTGACGAGATGCAACTCGGTCCCGATGGCCCAGGCCGAACCAGCGGGCGCTTCGGCGACCGTCTTGAGGATATACTCGGTCGAGCCGACCAGGTCAGCCGTGTCGACGACCGACATCATGCATTCCGGGTGGACCAGCACCTGGATGCCCGGGTGCTGTTCCCGCAGCCGGGCCGCGTGCTCGGGCCGGAACATCTGATGGACGGAGCAATGCCCCTTCCAGAGCAGGACCCGCGAGTCGCGCAAGGCCGACGGTGCGTTGCCACCGAGCGGTTGGCGAGGGTCCCACAGGGGCATCTGAGCCAGGGGGATGCCCATCATCCGGGCGGTGTTGCGGCCCAGGTGCTGGTCGGGGAAGAACAGGACGCGCCGACGCCTGGCGAAGGCCCAGTCGAGCACGGCGCGGGCGTTGGACGACGTGCAGACGATCCCGCCGTGCCGGCCGCAGAACGCTTTCAGGTCGGCCGCCGAGTTGATGTACGTCACCGGCATCACGTCGGCAGTGTCGACGACTTCGCCAAGATCGGCCCACGCGGCTTCCACGGCGTCGAGGTCGGCCATGTCGGCCATGCTGCAACCGGCGGACAGGTCCGGCAGCACAACGTCGACTTCCGGGCGGGTCAGGATGTCGGCGGTCTCGGCCATGAAGTGGACGCCGCAAAAGGCGATCGCCCGGCAAGAGCCGCTGTCGGCGGCCATCCGCGCGAGCTTGAAGCTGTCGCCGCGAAGGTCGGCGAACTGGATCACTTCATCTTGCTGATAGTGGTGGCCCAGGATCAGGAGCAAATCCCCCATCGCGTGCTTGACGGATCGGATGCGCGCTTCAAGCTCCGCCGGTTGGGCGACCCGAAACGGCTCGAAGGGCAGGGGGGGAGCCGCGATCGGCGGCGCGAGGGCGGTGGTGGACATGTTCGGTGGGATTCCTTGCGGGGGAGGCTCCGGCCGACTCTATTATAGGGGGGGAGGCCCCGCGCGGGAACGCCTCGACCAATCGCCCTGCGGCGGCGGAGATGGTAGGCTACGGGCCCCGGGCGAGGAGGAACGCCGAGGCGTTGGGAGGACCCTGATGAACGACGTCCTGATCGTCGACGACAGCCCAGCCGACCGCGCCCTGTTCCGCAACCTCCTGAAGCGCGCGGGCTTCTCGGTCCACGAGGCGGTGCGGGGCAGCGAGGCGCTGGAGAAGGTCCACGAGCTACGGCCGCATGTCGTGGTTCTCGACGTGAACCTGCCGGACATGGACGGCCACGCCGTCTGCCGCGCCCTGCGGGCCGACCCTCGGGGGGCGAAGATCCCCGTCCTGATGCTGACGGTCCGCGACGACGACGCCGATGTCCTGGCGGGCCTGGAGGCCGGCGCCGACGACTACGTCGCCAAGGACGCCGCCGGTGAGGTCATCCTGGCGCGGGTCCGCCGCCTGGTCCGGTATCGCCAGATGGCCGATTCCGCCGTCATGAACGAACAGCTCGCGCAGGTCGGCCGGCTGCTGGCCGGGATCGTCCACGAGATCCGCGGCCCGCTCTCGGTGATCCGCGGCCATGCCGAGCTGCTCAGGATGACCATGCCCGCGGGGGACCCCGGGTTGCAGCACCTGGAACCGATCGTCCGCAATAGCCAGGTCCTCCAGGCGCGGCTGGAACACCTGATGGCCTCGGTGCGAGGCGGGCCTCCGGTCCTGCGGGAGATGGAAATCACCCCCCTGGTCGAGGAAGCGGTCGAACTCTTCCGCAAGGGGTGCGACCCCCTCTCGCGCGGGATCTCGCTCGTCACCGAACTGCCCGAGGGCCTGCCGACGGTCCGTGCCGACGCCGGTCGGCTCATGCAGGTCTTGCTGAACCTGATGAGCAACGCCCACGAGGCGATCCACGAGGCGAAAGGGGAGGGGCAAATCCGCGTGCGGGCCCACTCCGGGCGTGCTGGCGATCCGGACGGCATCAGGGTCGAGGTTTCCGACGACGGTCCGGGCATCCCGGAAGTCCACCTCGGGCGGATCTTCGAGCCCTTCTATACGACCAAGGCGGCCGGCAGTGGCTACGGTCTGTATCTGGCTGGCGAGATTCTGCGCGAACACGGTGGCCGGCTCACGGCCGCCAACGGAGCAGGGGGTGGGGCCAGCTTCACCCTCTGGCTCCCCCTGGCCTCGGCCTCGGCCTCGGATTCGGCGACGCACGCGGCGGCGGGCGGCGGGGGCGCCTCGTGACCACCCTCCGCGCCGTCCTCGAGGCGTCTCCCGCCCCTCCCAGGCGGCTCGTCCTGAAAGCGTGGCACGCGCCCGCGGCGTCGACCGCGATCCTGCTTGCGGCCGTCGCGGCGGCGCGGGCGATGCCCGCACCAGGGGCCTACACCCCGGCACTGCTGACCCTGGCCTTGCTGCTGCTGACGCTTGACGTGATCGCGCAGGTGGTCTGGGAGAATCGTCGCTGGGGCGCGCCCGTCCGAGTTCTGACCGAGGGGGTCCGCGGCCTGGCGGGCGGGTCGGCCCGCTTCGACCCTCCCGATGCCCCCGCGCTGGATGAGTTGGTCGAGGCGATCGACGCCCTGCGGTTCCGCATGGGAAGGGGGTTGGCCCCCGCCCAGGCGCCCGTTTGCGACGAGTCGTGGCTGGGACCCTGGGAGACTTCGGCGGCCCAGCGGACCCCTCCTCCCCCCGCCCTGACGCGTAGCGGCCTGTTCGAAATCCCCCCGCCCGCGCCTGCGTCCCCGCCGGTGGGCCTCGACCCGAACGCCTCGGGCGATTTCTCCACGATCGACATGGTCAGCCGCCTGGAGCCCGGGGGCCTGCGGTGGCTCGAATCCACCCAGGCGGAGCAGGAGTTTCTGGGCTGGCCGCTGGCGGAACTTCGGCGCAGGTCCTTCCCCGACATCGTCCACCCCGACGACCGCGATCTGGCGCGCGACCAGTTGCAAGCGGCGGTGGTCAAGGGGGAGGCGCACGGCTTGATCTATCGCGTGCGCACCGCTCGCGGCGAGATGAAGGCCGTCGAGATGAACGTCAGCGTCCGCTACGGCCCCAACCTCGCCGCGGTTCACCTGCGCTGCCACGTCACGGACGTGACCGCCAAGGTCAAGGCCACCCGAGAGCTGCGACGCCGGACCCGTGAGCTGATCCGCGCCAACGAGCAACTTCGCGGGGCCAACCGCGAGCTGCAAGAACTTCGCGACCGCTACGGCGACCTCTACCAGAACGCCCCGGCGATGTACTTCGGCCTGGACGCCGCTGGCCGCCTTACCGAGTGCAACGACACCCTCCTCCGCACTCTGGGGCACAACCGCGAGGCCCTGATCGGCCGCCCCTACGCCTCGATTCTCACCCCGTCGCGCGTCAACGCCTTCGAGGCCAGCTTCGTCGAGTTCCTCCGCGTCGGCTACATCGAGCTGGAGAGCCAGTGGCGCAAGGCCGAGGGCACCCCGATCGACGTCTGGGTCACGGCCACCATCGTCAACGCCCCCGACGGCTCGGGGCGCGTCTCGCGAGGCGTCGCCCAGGACGTCACCGCCAGGCGCGTCCTGGAGGCCGAACTGCGCGAGAAGAACGATCGACTGGCCCGCGCCAATGGCGAGCTTTCCCGCAAAAATCGCGAGCTGGACGAGTTCACCTACGTCGTCTCGCACGACCTCAAGGAGCCCGTGCGGACGCTGATCGCCTTCTCCGACTTCCTCCAGCGCGATTGCGGCGACACGCTGAACGAGGATGGGCGTGAGTACGTCCAGCACCTGGTCGACGCCTCCAGGCGGATGCGTGCCCTGATTCATGACCTGCTGAACCTCTCGCGCGCTGGCAGGGTCACGGCGGACTTCGCGACGGTGGACCTTGGTGAGGTCATCGCGACCCTCAAGGCCGACTTCGCCGAGCTGATCCGTACCAAGGCCGGAGACGTGCGGATCACCGGCACCTTGCCGGCCGTCTGGGGAGACCGCGTGCGGATCGGCCAGCTCTTTGGCAACCTCCTGACCAACGGCTTGAAATACCAGCGCGGCCCCTCCCCCACGGTCGAGGTGGGCGCCTTGCCGGAGGACTCCCGAGACTGGGCGACCCTTTACGTCAAGGACGACGGCATCGGCATCGACCCCCGGTTCCACGCCAAGATCTTCCAGCTCTTCCGCCGTCTCCACACGCGTGACGAGTACGAAGGCACCGGAGCCGGCCTGGCCATCTGCCAGAAGATCGTCCAGGCCCACGGCGGCCGGATCTGGGTCGAGAGCACCCCGGGCGAGGGCTCGACCTTCTTCCTGACCTTGCCACTCCGACCCGCGGCCCTGGAAACCAGTCCGCCGTCCCTCCGGACCGAATTGCTTCATGACCCCTGAGGCCGGTGGGCGCGACTCCGAGGCCCAGGCTCGCGGGCTTCGCGACGTACTCGCGAAATCGTGGCCCGATTCGCGCCGCCGGAAGGAAGGCGGATTGGTAAGCTGGACGGGTCAAGCGACCCCAGCGACCGACGATGGCCCCCTTTGCCGAGGCTCCCACCACGTGACGAATCGAGCCGCCGAGATCGTCCGGGTGACGACCGAGACCGAGATCCGTTTGAGCCTCGACCTTGACGGCCGGGGGTCGGCTGAGGTCGGGACGGGCGTGGGGTTCCTCGACCACATGCTGACGCTGTTCGCTCGCCATGCGCTGGTCGACCTGCGCGTCTCGTGCGCGGGGGATACGCACGTGGACGATCACCACTCCACGGAGGACGTGGGGATCGCCCTCGGGCAGGCCATTGACCGGGCGGTCGGGGACAAGGCCGGCATCCGTCGCTACGGGCATTGCGTCCTGCCGATGGACGAGACGCTCGTGACGACGGCGGTGGACCTCGGCGGCCGGCCATACTTCGTGTGGCAGGCCCAGATGCCCACCGCGAAGGTCGGTGCCTTCGACACCGAACTGGTCGCCGACTTCTGGCAGGCGGTCGCGATGAACGCGCGGATGAACCTGCACGTCGTCCTGCATTACGGCCGGAACAGCCACCACATCAGCGAGGCGATCTTCAAGGGGCTGGCCCGGTCGCTACGCATGGCCTGCGAGCGCGACCCGAGGGTCGAGGGCGTCCCTTCCACCAAGGGGACACTCTGAGCGATGGCGGCACGAGGTCGAAACGTCCGGGGTCTCTGGATTCATGCGGGCCTGTCGGCCGTGGCATTGGCGCTGCTGGCCTATGCGGTCTGGACGAACCGGGGAAAGCTCGCCGAGGCCCTCCAGGGGCCGTTCGACGGCCGCTTCTGGCGGCTGGTGGGGCTGGCGTTCGCGGTCTACCTGGCGGCGCTGACGACCTCGTTCCTCCGCTGGTTCACGCTGGTGCGCGCCCTGGGGCTGCCCTTCCGGCTCCGCGACGCCCTCCGCCTGGGGTTCATCGGCAACGTCTTCAACCTGGTGATCCCCGGCGCGGTGGGCGGCGACCTCATCAAGGCGGCCTTCCTCTGCCGCGAGCAGTCGAGGAAGACGCAGGCGGTCGCCTCGATGTTCATCGACCGGGCGCTGGGGCTCCTGGGCCTCTTCCTCCTGGCGGGGGCCTCGGGCGCCTTCGCCTGGGCCGAGGCGCCCGACCAGGCGCGCCGTCTGATCGTCCTGGTGTGGCTCGCCGTGCTCTTGGGCGTCGCGGGCCTGGGCGTCCTGTTCACGCCCGCCCTGTATCGCCCCCTGAATCAACGGCTCAAGGGTCGCGGGCGGCTGGAAACCATCGTCGTCGAGCTGGAAACGATGGCCTCGGCCTACCGCGACCGTCTGGGCACCGTCCTGGGCGCTCTGGCGATGGCGGTCGCCGGCCACTCGATGCTGGTCGTCGCCTTCTACGCGATGAGTCTGGCCCTCTTCCGCGGCCATGTGCCGAGCCTCGCCGACCACTTCCTGCTCGTCCCCCTGACCCTTTTCACCACGGCCGTTCCCCTCCCCTTCGGCGCCCTGGGCGTCAGCGAGCAGGCCAGCCAGCAACTCTTCGACATGGTTCGCCACCCCAAGGGCGCGGTCGCCATGATGGGCTTCCGCGTCCTGATGTATGCCGGCGGGCTCGTCAGTGCCCTGGTTTATCTCGTCAACCTGAACCAGGTGCGCACGCTGAAGGAGACGGTGCGGGAGCAACCTGAACCCGAGTTGCTCCCGTCAGGCTCTCCCCCTTGACGCCCGTTTCCGTGGCCTGGCCTGGCCTGGCCTGGCCTGGACTGGCTTGGCGGGAGTGCATGGGAATCGAACCCACCAGCGGCATGTCGCCATGCCGCTCACCGGTTTTGAAGACCGGGGCCGGCACCAGCCGAACGCACACTCCCATCAGCCCGCATCATCGGACCGAGCCCTCGTCGAGTCAATCGGGAGAGCAAGATCGATTGCCAGGGGTGTCGCTCTGGATTCTGGAGAGTCGACGATCCACCCAGCAAATAGCATCCCAACTCCAGAATCGAGAGCAACGCCCGATCGCCAGATCGCCAGGGTCGGAGCCTTCCGCCTTGCGTGGCCGGGTTGTGGAGGATAGGATCATCCCCTTGATGCCCCGCCGCGTGGTCGTTGCGCGCGGGGAGCGCGCAGGGTCGTTCCGCCGGTTCTCGATGGTTTCAGGGGTCCCGTCCGATGTCGATGGACAAGAGCTTGAAGAAGGGGGGCGGGCTGTCCCGCGTGCGCAACGTCTTGACCAGGGCCGAGCGGCTCGCCCTGCTCCAGCAAGACGAGCGGTGGAAGCCGGCCAACGGCGTTTACAACCTGCCGAAGACGAAATACCAGCGGTTGGCCCCCGGCCAGTCCGGCCCGAAGCGCGAAGGCGCGGAAAGCTGATTCGCGTGGCGCGGCGCGGGGCGAGTTCCGCGTTCGGAAGGGTCCGGCCTTTCAGCGGTCGGTCGGCAGGGCGTTGAGCGCTGAGGCCAGGGCGAAATCGCGGTCCGTCAGGCCGCCGTCGGCGTGCGTCGACAGTTCGATGCGGACAGCGCGGAAGCTCAGGATAACGTCGGGGTGATGGTCGGCCTTCTCGGCCAGGGCGGCGGCCTGGTTGACGAACTCCAGGGCGCGACGGGCCGAGGGGAATTGCCAGGTCCGGATCAGCATATCGCCGAGGCGATCCCAGCCCTTCACCGCTGGCATCTGGACCTGGATCTGCGGCTCGCTGAGCTTGCCCATGACGGACCCCTTGAAGATCGGCGGCCTCGTGGTTGCTTCCGATGATTATCCCCGGCATCCGTCCATCGGACAAGGGGCGGGGGCCGCATGCCGACGGTGCTGATCCTGTATTGCGCGGCCATTGTTGGGGCGAGCCTGCTGGGTGGCGTCCTGCCGCTGGCGACCGTCCTCACGCACACGAGGCTCCAGGTCTACCTGAGCTTCGCGGCCGGGGCGATGCTGGGCGCGGCGTTCTTCCACATGCTGCCCGAGGCCGTCGAGGCCGGCTCCCCCGCGACCCTGCAATGGGCGGCGGCCGGTCTCCTGGCGCTGTTTTTCCTGGAACGGTTCTTCGCCTTCCACCACCACGAGGCGCCCGCCGACCCGGCCGAGCCCTGCCCGACCCACCCGCACGAGCATGCCCACGGGACGGGGCACTCCGCGGGATGGGTCGACGCCGGGGCGCCCGGGGGCCTCGGCGCCGGCACGAAGGGCACGGCCCTCCACTGGGGCGCGGCGGCCATCGGCCTGGCCGTCCATTCCCTGGCCGGCGGCGTGGCCCTGGCCAGCGCCTTCGCGGCCGACCGCAAGGGGCTGGGGGTCGCCTCGCGGGGAGTCTTCCTCGCGACCCTCATCCACAAGCCGGCCGACGCCTTGACCATTGTCAGCCTGATGCTTCGCGGCGGCGTTCCCCGGGCCCGCGCCCACCTGGTCAACCTTGGCTTTGCCCTGATGATCCCCGCCGGCGCGGTCCTGTTCCAGGTCGGTCTGGCGCGCCTCGGCCCGCGATCGTCGGCGTCGCTCACGGCGGCGGCGCTGGCCTTCTCCGCGGGGACGTTCCTTTGCATCGCGCTGAGCGACCTGCTCCCGGAACTCCAGTTCCACGCGCATGACCGCCTGCCCCTGTCGGCCGCCCTGCTCGCGGGCTTCGCCCTGATGGCGGCGGCTGGCGGCTGAGCGACGGCACGCCGCACCACCCCTCGAAATCTCCGGCGAGGGTGGGATTGGGATGGACGTGAACCTCTGGGAGCGTGATAGTTTAGGGCCTGGACCCCCCGGTCTCGGAGGGTCGGGCCGGACGATTCTGGGGCAGGGGCTCAGGCGATGCTCCTCGGGGATTCTCACATGCGAACTCCGCTCATTCGTGCCACCGGCATGGCGACCCTCGCACTCGGCGTCGCCGCCCTGGCCCTGGCGGACAGCAAGCAGGTCCGGCAACCGGACGCCTCATTGCTGGGGGTGTGGAAGGCCAGCATCGTGAGCAAGGATCAGGGGGTGACCGATGACAACATCGTCCCGATCACCGTCGCGACCGTCACCGCGACGACGGTGAAGGATTCGAAGGGCAAGACGGCCCGCATCGAAAAGGTCGTGGAGGTCCGCGACCCGGGGAAGGACCCGGTCACACTGATGTTGATGTCGGACGGGATCGTGTTCACGGTGACGAAAAAGCCGAAGCCGAAGCTCTTCATGCTGCAAGTGATGTCGGGTCAACCGCTGAAGGAAGACATTCGTTTCGGCTTCACCGTCGAGAAGTAAGGGGACGCACTCCGTCAGTTCATTGCGGGGACCAGCGGGCCGGCGAGAGCGCGGTGATAGAAGAGGCGGCCGGGCAGGGTTGGCATGAAGGAACTGGGCACCCAGGGGTCGGGGCCATAGCGGAGGGTCATCCAGAGGCTCATCCCCTGCCACTGCATCCCGCGGTCGAAGACGCCGTCGGCGCCACCGATGAGGCGATCGGCTTTCAGGAAGAGGCCCGGGCCGATGGTGTTGGCGAAGGCCGGCACCCGCGTCGTCCGGCTCCGGAAGCTCGTCAAGGCGTTCTGCTCGATCGTCAGCGGGTGCAGCCGCGCTCCGAGGCGATGCGTCTGAGCCTTCCACGAGGCCGTGTCGGGGAACTCCGCCGCGAAGTGGGGCTCCCAGAAAGCGATGTGGCAGACACGGCCGATCCCGAAGATCACCGACAGCTCCGCGCCCTTCGCCTTCAGGTCGTCGATCTTGGCGGCGTACAGCGGCAGCAGGTCGGGGGTCGCGAACCAGCGACGCTCGCGGGGGACGGTCTTCGCGCCCAGGGGCCCGTAGAAGGCGGATTCCATCGCATTCTGGAAGGAGCCGGGGTGGTCCGGGGGGAGGGTCCGGCCGCCGCGGTCGCTCCACTCGTCCATGTTGAAGCCGTGGACGTGATCGCAAGGAACGCCCCACTCGCCCAGGAAGTACACCGCCCAGCGGTACATGCCCATCGGCCCGACCGGCAGGATCAGCGCCGCCTCCCTGCCGCGCTCGCGCGCGGCGCGGATCGTCGAGGCGATCTGATGTCCCAGCATCACGTCGAAGTCGGCGACCGAGTCGCAGGCGATCGGCTGGAAGTCGGGATGCCACCAGGCTTGCCGCTCGCCGATGGCCTCCGGCGGGAAGTCGCAGCAGGCGTCGATCCGGGCAAGGTCCCAGCCCGAGGGGAGGAAGCCCTCCATCAACGAGCCGGCGAAGGTCGACAGCAGGTCCATGTACGCGGTCTCCAGCCCGAGGACGAGGGAACCCGGTCCGGCATCTTGCCGCGCGGCATGGCCCCGGTCCAGCCCCGAGGCCCCGGATGGCCTTGGCCGCCGCGGCCCCGGGGGGACGCATGATCCGCTGGGTCTTCCTGGACATCGGGAACGTTCTCTGGGACGAAGACCCGCTGACGTATTTCAGCTTCCGCAGGCACGTCGAGGCCGTCCGCGCTGTGCGCCCTGACCTCACCTTCGACGCCCTGCTGGCCGCACGCGAGGCCAAGGCGCTGGCCGGCTCCCGGTGGCCGGTCCACGAGGTCACCTCGGCGATTCTCAACGAGCGCCGGTGCGTGGAGTTGTGGGAAGAAACCTCGCGCGACGCCCGCGCCCGCTTCACCGCACTGAGCCCGCCCATCGCCGGGGCGATCGAGCTGATTCGTGGTCTGGCGGGGAGGTTCCGGCTCGGCCTGATCGCGAATCAGCCCCGCCAATGCCGTGGCCGCCTTGCGGAGCTGGGGCTCCTGGAATGCTTCGAGGTCACGGCGCTCGCCGAGGAAGAAGGGGTCTTCAAACCCGACCCCGCCCTGTTCGCAAGGGCCCTGGACCGAGCCCGGGCCCTGCCGGCGGAGTGTCTCATGGTCGGCGACCGCCTCGACGATGACGTCACGCCAGCCGCGGCGATCGGGATGGCGACGGCGTGGGTCCGGTGGCCGGACCGGCTCGCCAAGGGGTGGATGCCCGACGATCCCGACGCCCATTCCTATGTGCGTTCGCTGGGTCGGGTTGCCAGAGCCGTGGCGGCCCGCGTCGGGGGCGTCGTGCCCGCGATCACGGTCGACGAGACGCGGGAACTGGCCGCGGCGATCGACGGCTACGCCCGCGTGCCGAACGTGTCCTAGATTATCCTTGCAGAGTCGTGATCTGCGCGGAGGCGCCTCGACGCGGACCGCCACCCGACCCGACCCGGTGGAAGCTGACAATCCATGACGACCATTCCGCCGCCGGCCGATCTGACGCGTCGCGTGCTGGTGATCGACGATTCGAGTTTCGACCGAAGGGTGGTCCGCGCCCGCCTGCGTCGCGAGAACGTGGAGTTGCTTGAGGCCCACGACGGTCTCGAAGGGCTGAAGTCGGCCCGCGAGTCGCTGCCCGACCTGATCTTGCTGGACCTGCTCATGACCGGCTGGGACGGGTTCGAGACCGTCCGGCAGTTGAAGGAAGACCCCGCGACGAAGTCGATCCCGGTGATCTTTCTGTCCGCCTGCTCCTCCACGGCCGAGAAGGCCAGGGGTCTGGACCTGGGTGCCGTCGACTTCGTTACCAAGCCCTTCGACCCGATCGAATTGCTGGCCCGCGTCCGCGCCGCGTTGCGGACGAAGTTCCTGCAAGACCTCCTGGAGCAGCGGGCCCACCTCGACGGCCTGACCGGCCTGGGGAACCGCCACGCCCTGAGGGAGCGTCTCGCCGTCGAGTGGGAAACCTGCGGGGCGCGCGGTCGTCCGCTCTCGCTGTTGATCGCCGACCTCGACCATTTCAAACGAGTCAACGACGCCTTCGGCCACAACGCGGGGGACGAGGCCCTGTGCCGCGCGGCGATGGTCTTGCGGCAATCCGTGCGGGCGGGCGACTTCGTCGCGCGCTACGGGGGGGAGGAGTTCGTGGTCGTCGCCCCCGATTGCAACCTGGAAGGCGCACGGGTGATCGCCGAGCGGTTCCGCTCGGAGCTGTGCGACCACGCCGTCGCCGTGCACGGCCATCGGATCGCCCTGACGACCAGCGTGGGCGTGGCCTGGGCCGACCCCGGGGCCATCGAAGGCCCCCCCACGCTCCTGGAATACGCCGATCGCTCGCTCTACTGCGCCAAGGAGTCCGGTCGCAACGCCGTCTGGGTCTGGGATCGAGTGCTGGGCTGCCCGCGCTTCTCTAGCTCGCAAAATGCCTGAACTTCCCTCGGGGTCAAACGACCTCGACGACCACTTTGCCCGTGAGCGTCCCGGCGCCTTCGAGGGTGGTCTCTTCGAGAAGGCGCTGAGCCGCGGCGGTCTCGGCGATCGGAAACGTCCTGCCGACGATCGCTCGGAGGGAACCGGCCTCGACCCAGCGGTGGATGGCCTCCGTGCAGGGGCGCTGCTCGTCCGGGGTCGCGTTGAACATGGCGAAGCCCAGGACCGAGCAGTCGCGGGTGTAGAACGGACCGACGGGGAACGGGGGCCTGGCGGTTCGGCCGGCGATCAAGATCATCCGGCCCCTTGGCCGCAGGAGGGGGATCGACACTTCCAGGTCCGGCTCGCGACGGGTCTCGTACCAGAGGTCGACGCCCTGGGGCGCGAACTCGCGGAGGCGTGCCGTGAGGTCATCGGTCTTGTAATTGAGGACGAGGTCGGCTCCCAGGGATTGGCAAAGCTCGATGCTGGCGGGTTTGCCGGCGGAGGTGGCGACGCGTGCCCCGGCGGCCTTCGCCATCTGCACGACCATCGAGCCGACCCCACCGCCGCCGCCGGGGACGTAGACCGTCTCGCCCGCCGCGAGCTTCCCATGACGGAAGAGGCCCAGGTGCGCGGTGATCCCCACCAGGGCCAGGGCCGCCGCCTCGCCGTCGGAAAGCTGCCGAGGGGTCGGGGCGAGCCACGATTCCCCCACCGCGGCGAATTCGGCCGTCGTCCCCTGCCGGCCGAGCATCCCTTGGTTCGAGCCCCAGACCCGATCCCCCACCTGAAATCGCGTCGCGCCCTCACCGAGTGCCGCGACCGTGCCCGCCAGGTCGCAGCCCAGGATGTAGGGATAGGGCAGCGGCATCGCGACCATGCCCGAACGCAGATACAGGTCGATCGGGTTGAACGAGGTGGCCCCGACCTTCACGAGCACCTCGCCAGGGCCGGCGTTCGGCTCGGGCAAGTCGCCCACCTTGATCGAATCAACCAGCCCGGGGGAATCGACGTAGGCGGCTCGCATCCCAACCTCCAAACTCCGAAGTCACCAGGGAGCCACGACGGACACGGAGGACCCGTCGGAAACTCGTGTTGATCCTCACCATTCCCAACGACTCTCCGCGATTACGCCTTCACCCCGACCTGGATCTCATTCCCGACGACGCGAACGGGGTAGGTGTCGACCCGGCATCGCGAGCCTTCGAGGTGGCGGCCGTCTTCCAGGCTGAAGCTCCAGCCATGCCAGGTGCAGGTCACGGACTTGTCGAAGACCATGCCGTCGCTGAGCGGCGCCCCCTGGTGCGGGCACGAATCCTCGATGGCGTAATAGGCGCCGTCGGCGAGGAAGAGGGCGACCGCGTGGCCGTCCACGTCGCAATAATGCCCCTGACCCTCGGCGATCTCGCCCACGCGGGCGACGGTGTGGAACGTTTCGGCGGCCAACGCGGGGGCTCCTCGTGAGTCGGGCCGAGGCCCCGCCCTTGCGGCGCAGCCCGTCGAGCCCCATGATAACGGCCGCATCCCCCCTTGCGAAAGGCTGTCGATCGACCTGGAGCCGCGAGTTCCATGATCTCCACCAACCCTCCCGCGGAGCATCACACCGAGGGCTTCGGCGTCGACCCGACGGGCGAGGACGAGGTCGACCGCAAGCTCGCACGGATCGAGATGGCCGGCGAAGAGGTCGCCCTCGGCTGGAAGCCCACGGACCATCGGCCCCTGGCGCCTGAGGTCCGCTTCCTCCACTCCTCCAGGACGATCCACCAGCTTGTCACCGACCGCAACCGTTCGGTGGGGATCTTCCTGTTCGTCGCGTCGGTGCTGTTCGCGGCATCGACCTCCCTGCTCGGGGCGAAGCCGGCGGGTCGGCTGGCGGTGCCGCTGGAAACCTTGCAGTACTGGTGCCTGCCGGTCACGTTCGCGACCCTGGCGATCCTCGGGGCGTTTCTGAGCCTGATCCTGCTGCGCACCCGCATCGGCCTGATCTACGAGGTCGCCAAGATGAACGCGCTTCTGGGCCTGCCCTCGGAGCGGGTGAAGCGGGTCAACCCGCTTTCCATCTTCTTCCTGATGCACCTGATGGTCGTCCTGCTGGGCGGCTCCTCGGCCGGGTTCGCCGCGGGGATGCTCCGAGGCGAACAACGCCCGGAAAGCGCGATCCTCGTCGGCCTCTCGGTCGCCCTGGCCTACGTCGCCACGTTCCAGATTTCCTATTACTGGACAATCCTGAGCGCAACCTCCGAGGCCAAGCTGAACAGCGCCGGGAGCTGACATGCCCGACCGTCCCCACGTCTGCGTGTTCTGCGGTTCCTCGCCCGGTTCGGACCCGGCGTTCCTTGAGGCTGCCCGACGAGTCGGCGCGACGTTGGCGCGTGAGGGGCTGGGCCTCGTGTACGGCGGCGGTCGAGTCGGGTTGATGGGCGCCGTCGCCGATGCGGCGCTCGCAGTGGGGGGACGGGTCGTCGGGATCATCCCCGAGCCCCTGGCGACCCGCGAGGTCGCTCACGCGGGATTGACCGAGCTGGTGATCGTGCCCGGCATGCACGAGCGCAAGAACCTGATGGCGAGGCGGTCGGCGGGGTTCCTGACGCTGCCGGGCGGCATCGGCACCTTCGAGGAATTCTTCGAAATCCTGACCTGGGCCGCGCTGGGCCTCCACGCCAAGCCGATGGGCCTCCTCGACGTGGGCGGCTATTTCGGCCCGCTGCGGGCGCTGCTGGAACACGCCGTGGCCGCGGGCTTTGTCCGCCCCTCGCACCTGGCGGTTCTGCGCATCTCGGCGGACCCCGAAGCCCTGACCGCCGGTCTCCTCGTGGGGGCCAGTACGACCGAGGGTCGCGGGTGGATCGGGCCGGATCAGACCTGATCGTTCAACGCTCACGACGGTCAAATGGAGGCTCGGGAATGGCCTGGTTGATTCTGATCGTCGCGGGCTTGTTCGAGGTCGGTTGGGCGTTGGGCCTGAGTTACTCGAAGGGATTCACCCGGCTCTGGCCCAGCGTCGCGACGGTGGTCTCGATGGCCTTGAGCTTGTATCTGCTGGGGATCGCCCTCAGGAAACTGCCCCTCGGCACGGCCTACCCCGTCTGGACTGGGATCGGGGCGTTGGGAACGGTCGTCCTGGGAATCGCGCTGCTGGGCGAATCGGCCAGCCTGTCACGCCTGGCCTGCATTGGGCTGATCGTCATCGGGATCGTCGGGCTGAAGCTGGTGACGCCTGCCTGACGTGGCGAATTCCGCTCGGGGGGGCTTGGGCAAGCGGGCGGGAATCGCCCCGGCCCTTGCCGGTCCCCGGGTCGGATGGTAAGACTAGAGGCGCGGAATCCGGCCGGGAGACCGTCGTTGCGCCCTCGCCGCGGTGATCCCTCGGGGCGACCGCTGGGCCGGACGTTCCCGCCCGCGGGTCTGTTGGAACCCTCGACATGGCCGCCTCCTGGAGACTGCGGGCGACCCGTCCCTGGGCGCTATTGCTGGCCACGCTCGCGACCGCGGCGACGGCGGTCCTGTCGGCGCAGCCGGAGGGCCGCACCGGCTACCGGCCCGCGGCCTACGCGATTCGCGGGGCGAAAGTCGTCGTGGGCACGACGCCCGAGGCCACCGTCGAGGTCGGCACGGTCGTCGTGCGCGACGGCGTGATCGAGGCGGTGGGCCCGGCGGACCAGGTGGAGGTTCCCTTCGACGCCGAGGTCATCGACGGCAAGGGGCTCGTGGTCTACGCGGGCTTCCTCGACCTGTACACGACTTTGGGCGTGCCCGCCGGCGCCGTGCGCTCGCAGACGGGTCCGGGCCGGTCGGCCTCGACGGGGGACTATCCCCTCCCGCACACGCCGACGGATAACCGCAACGGCCTGACCCCGGAGTTCGTCGTCGCCAGTGCCCTGGACCTGCCGGAGGCGACCGCCCAGGAACGGAGGTCGTTGGGGTTCACGGACCTCCTGGCCGCACCCGGCGGCGCGATCGCCACCGGCCAGAGCGCGCTGGTGAGCCTCAGCGGGCTCCCCCGGCGCGAGTCGGTCGTGAAGTCGCCCGTGGCGCTGCACATCTCGGTCCAGCCGCCCGACGGACCCCTTCCCCCGCACGATCCCGAGGAGCCCACGGCCGTCGCGAGGGCGCGGGGCCGCAAGCTGCCGGGGACCTATCCGACCTCCTTGATGGGCGCCGTCGCGCACCTGCGCCAGGCGATGCTCGACGCCGAGCACGACCGCCTGGTGCGGGCCTATTACGAGAAGAGCGGCGGCAAGCGGCCCCCGTTCGACCCGACCCTCACCGCGCTGGACGCCGCCAGGACGAAGCAGGTTCCCGTCTGGTGGGAGGCCAACTCCCGTGACGAGATCCACCGGGCCCTCGACCTTGCCGAGGAATTCGGGACGACCGCGGTGATCGTCGGCGGCCGGGACGCCGGCAAGGTGGCCGACCGCCTCAAGGCCCTCGACGTGCCGGTGGTCCTCCGCCTCGACTTCCCCGAGGAGCCGAAAATCCCCGCGGAGGCCGATTATCGCAAGCGAGAGCCCGAGGACCGCTATGATCCCCTCCGCCTCCTCGCCGAGCGGAACGCCCGCTGGCGCGAGCGGGTCGAGACGGCGAAGGTCCTGGCAGCGGCGGGCGTGCGGATCGCGTTCAGCAGCGAGGGCCTTGCCAAGCCCGAGACGTTTCACGCCCAGGTCCGCAAGGCCATCGCCGCCGGCCTCCCCCGCGATGCGGCCCTGTCCGCCCTGACTTCGACCGCCGCGGAGATCGCTGGCCTGGGCCCCCGACTCGGGACGATCGAGCCCGGCAAGCTCGGCCATCTCGTGGTGCTGTCGGCCCCCTACGGCGAGGATTCGGCGAAGATCCGCTACGTCCTGGCCGACGGTCTGAAATTCGAGGTCGACAAGGCGCCGACGCCCGCCAGGCCCTCGGAAGATCCCAAGAAGGCCGACGCCGCCAGGACCAAGCCGGAAGTCGCGAAGCCGGAGACCCCCAAGGCGGAAACCCCCAAGCCCGAGGCGCCCAAGCCCGCGCCCGCGGACGCCGCGAAACCCAAGGGTGAGCCGCCGGCCCCAGCCTCGGGACCCGCCGCGCCCAACACGGCGAAGGCCGAGGAAGACCAGCCGCCCGCGACGCCCTTCGCCGACGTCCCCACGGAGTTCGAGGACGACCGGCGGCCGAGGATCAAGACCGGCGGCAGTTGCTTCATCAAGGACGCCACGATCCTGACCGTCGCCAACGGGACGCTCGCCCGCGGCTCGATCCTCATCGTGGACGGCCTCATCAAGGATATCGGGACCGACCTCCCCGCGCCTCCCAAGGGCGTGGAGGTGATCGACGCCGCCGGCCTCGTCGCGATGCCCGGGATCATCGACTCCCACTCGCACATCGCGATCCAGGGGGGCAGCAACGAGATGAGCCTGTCGATCGTCCCCGAGGTGCGCGTGCGCGACGCCCTGAACGGCGACGATCCCGCCATCTTCCGCGCCCTCGCTGGCGGCGTGACGACCGCACGCATCCTGCACGGCTCGGCCGACACCATCGGCGGCCAGGACGCCGTGATCAAGCTGCGGGTCGGCCGCCCGGCGCGCGAACTGATCGTCGCGGGCAAGGACGTTCCGCAAGGGGTGAAGTTCGCGCTGGGAGAGAACGTCACCCGCCGCATCGGCCGGTTCCCCAACACCCGCATGGGCGTCGAGGCGACCATCGAGCGGGCCTTCGAGGAGGCCAAGGCGTACAAGGCCGAATGCGACGCCTACGAGGCCGCGAAGGCCAAGGGGGAACCGGGCCCGCCGCCGCGCCGGGACCTCCGGCTCGAAGCCCTGGCAGGCATCCTCGACGGCACCTTGAAGGTCCACTCGCACTGCTACCGGCTCGACGAGATCCTGATGCTTCTGCGCCTGGCCGATCGCCACGGCGTCCGCATTCAGTCGCTTCAGCATGCGCTGGAGGGGTACAAGATCGCCGCCGAGATCGCCGCGCACGGCGCGAGTGTCTCGTCGTTTGCCGACTGGTGGGCCTACAAGGTCGAGGCTTTCGACGCGATCCCCTTCAACGCCGCCCTGCTGACCGAGGCGGGGGTGAAGGTCTGCATCAAGAGCGACGATGAGGAGCTGATCCGCCACCTCTACCAGGAGGCGGCCAAGATGGTGAAATACGGCGGGGTTCCGGAGAATCAGGCCCTGGCCATGATTACGCGGAACCCGGCCCTCCAGCTGGGCCTCGATCACAAGATCGGGTCCATCGAGATCAACAAGCAGGCCGATATCGCGCTCTTCAACGCCCACCCCTTCGACGGCTTCGCACGCTGCGAGATGACGATCATCGAGGGCGAAGTCTGGTTCCAGCGCCGCGAACCCGGCGGGAAGAACGGGGCGTTGCCCGGCAATCACTCCGCGATGCCTTCGGCCGCGGCGGAGATCGCCAACGGACCCCTGGAGATCCCCGACGATCCCAAGGGGATCTTCGCCGTCACCGGCGCGACCCTGCACCCGGTCAGCGGCCCGCGGATTGCCGACGGGGTCCTGGTGATCGCCGATGGCAAGATCGCGGCCATCGGTGGCCCCGACACGCCGATCCCCACCGGCGCCCGGACGATCGACGCCAAGGGGCTCGACGCCTGGCCGGGCCTGGTCGACGCCGGCACGCTGCTGGGACTCTTCGAGGTCGGCAGCCTCAGCGAGACCCAGGACTTCGCCGATTCCGCCCAGTTCCAGCCGGAGTTACGCACCGCCGTCGCCCTGCACCCCGACAGCGAACTGATCCCCGTGACGCGGGCCAACGGCGTCCTGACCGCGTATGTCCAGCCCACGGGCGGCCTGATCTCCGGGCAGGGGTGCCTGATCGACCTCGACGGCTGGGTCCCCTCCGAGATGATCCTGGCCGACCGCGTGGCCCTGAACGTCAACATCCCGCCCTACGCCCCCCCCGGCCTCGACCCCTCGCGCAACCGGGTGGGGGACGACCCCAATGCCCGTCGGAAGGAACGGCTCGACGCGATCCGCGAGCAGTTCCGGTTGGCCCTGGCTTACGACAAGGTCATGCAGGGCGGCAAGGGACAGAAAGACTCCGGCGTGCCGGTCGACCCTCGCCTCGCCGCGCTCGTCCCGTTCGCCAAGGGCGAGAAGCCGGTCCTGTTCCGCGCGGATCGGCGCGTCGAGATCCTCGACGCCCTGGCGATCGTCGAGGAGCTGAAGCTCAAGGCGATCATCACCGGGGGTGCCGACGCCTGGAAGGCCACCGACCGTCTCAAGGCGCTAAAGGTGCCCGTGCTGATCGGCGGGACGCTGCGATTACCGACCGAGCCGACCGACCCCTACGACGCCCCGTACACCAACCCGCTGCGTCTCCTGGAGGCGGGCGTGCCGTTCGCGATCCGCTCGGGAGGCGCCGGGCCGGACCAGGCGACCGCCGGGCGCAACTTGCCGTACGAGGCGGCGATGGCGGTCTCCTATGGGTTGCCCGAGGCCGAGGCCCTCCGCGCCGTGACGCTCCGGCCCGCGGAGATCCTCGGGATCGCCGACCTCCTGGGCTCGCTGGAGGTGGGCAAGCGGGCCAACGTCGTGCTGACGGCCGGTCACATCCTCCAGCCGACGACCGAGGTCAAGGCCCTCTTCATCGGCGGGAAGCCGCTGCTCCCGGAGAGTCGGCACACGCGGCTCTACGCCAAGTATCAGCGCCGGCTCGCCGACGTCCGCGCCGGCCTGGCCCCGCTCGGGATCGAGCACGCCCCGAAGCCGTCGCCTCCGCCCTCGACCCCGACCACGGCCCCGGTCCCGGTTTCCGAGCCTGCGCACGAGCGTTGAGGTTGGCCCGCCGCACCTAACCCCCGCTTCAAGTTCGCTCGGGCGCCCGGGCCGCGAACCAGACGCCGCCGGTGCCGATCAGAAGTCCGCTCGCGATCATCGCGATGCCGGTGAGGAACTGCCGGTCCGTCCACGGATCGAGTTCGGCGTGATGGGGGACCACGAATAGCCCCACGGCGAGGGTCAGGAAGCCCAACGCCGCCACCTTCAACGCGGCCGGCGTACGATCCGGCCGACCGTGTTCGCGGCCGACCACGCTCCGGCTGAATCCGTAGGAGGTGTAGATCGTCAGCCCCAGCGCCAGCCAGCCGACGAACCGCCACCAGGAGGTCGCAGGCAGGTAAATCATCAGGAAGAGGCATGACGCCGCGCCGAGCATCGGCAGGGGCCAGGCGCCCAGCGGCACGCGGAACGGGCGGGCGCGGTCGGGGTCGCGGAACCGCAAGATCGGGATGCCGACGCAGACCAGGACGAAGGCGAAGAGCGTCCCGATGTTCGTCAAGTCCACCATCTCGTCGATGTTGGCCAGCGAGGAGAGGACGCCGACGACCACGCCGGTCAGGATCGTCGTGACGTACGGGGTCTGGAACCTCGGGTGCAGCCGCGCGAAAATCGGTGGCAGCAGCCCGTCGCGCGCCATGGAGAAGAAGATACGCGGCTGTCCCATGAGGAAGACCAGCAAGACCGCCGTCTGGGCCACCACCGAGCCGAACCCCACGACGATTCTCGGCCATTTCGCGGCCGGGGCGACGTATTTCAGGGCCATCGTCAGCGATTCCGCCCGCTCGCCGGGGCGCGCCACGATCTCGGGATAGGGCATCATCCCGGAGAAGACGGCCGCGATCACGACATAGAAGACCGTGCAGATCCCCAGCGACGCCAGGATGCCCACGGGGAGGTCGCGCCCCGGCCGCTTCGTCTCCTCGGCGACCGTCGAGACAGCGTCGAAGCCGATGAACGCGAAGAACACGATCGCCGCCCCGGAAAGCGTCCCCTTCCAGCCGTTGGGGCGGAAGGGCACCCAGTTCTCCGCCATCCGGGCCGGCGAAACGAAGTACAGCCCCGCCCCCAGGAAGAACAGCAGAACGACGATCTTGAGGACCACCATCGCCGAGTTGAACCGCGCTGATTCCTTGATCCCCCAGACCAAAATGCCCGTAATCAGGGCCGTGATCCCGAAGGCCAGCAAGTTGAACACGACCGGCACGCCCAGGACATGGGGCGCCTTTGCCAGCAGGCCGGGCACCCCGGAAGCCGTGCGGTAATCCGTCGCAATCCAGAAGGGCACGTCAATCCCCAGGTCGATCAGCAGCGATCGGAAATAGCCGGACCAACTGATCGCCACGGCGACGTTGCCGATCCCGTACTCGATGATGAGGTCCCAGCCGATGATCCAGGCGACCAGCTCGCCCATCGTCGCATAGGAGTACGTGTACGCCGACCCGGCGATCGGCACCATCGAGGCGAACTCGGCGTAGCAGAAGGCCGTGAAGGCGCACACGACGGCCGTGATGAGGAAGGAGATCATCAGCGAAGGCCCGGCGCCGTCGCGCTGGGTGTCCCCCGCCGTCGCCGTGCCGATCGTGGCGTAGATGCCCGTACCGATGATCGCCCCGACACCCAGAAGGGTCACCTGCACCGGGCCAAGCGTCCGCTTCAGGGACGATCCCGTTTCCGAGACCGATTTCAGAATGTCGTCGAGGTTCTTGGTGCGGAAGACGCTGCGGATCAACGGTGGGCCTCCGTGCATTGCGGTCCGAGCCGCCCCAACGGCCGACGACGGAGTGTGTCAGGTTGCCCGCCCGCTGGCAATGCGCCTCCCACGGGACACACGGGGTCAAGGCCGGAAGGACACGCGGCTGGCTCTGAGCCCGCGTGCGCCCTCCGGCTTTTGGAGGGGTGGTCATTCGCGGCGGGCGATCCCGCCGGTCGAACCTTCGGGAACCTCGGGAGACTGCCAGTCGAACCAGCGCTCGTCGAACTCGATTCTGCGCTTCTGACGCATGGCGAGGTTGCTGGTCAGGGCGATCACGGCGTCGGCCAGGGCGACCTCGCCGCGGCAGCGGGGCTGATGCTCGTCGTCGCCGTGGTAGTCCGACTTGACCCCCTTGCGGATGCAGTAGGCGAAGTGCTCCAGCTCCTCGCGATACCCCTTGGAGGGGTCGGCGGTGGCCAGGCCGCCGAGGCTGGAGGCGGCGGTCGGGCCGGCGGTGCTGGCGCTGGTCTCCAGCACGGGCTTGCCGCCCTTGTTCTCCACCGTGAGGCTCGTCTTCAAGGGGCCGCCGCCGGCCAGCGGCTTGTTGCGGTCGCTCTCCTTGAAGAGCAGGATGTCGCGCTCCTCCTCGACGATCATCGTCCCCTGGGTGCCGAGCAGCTCCTCGCCGTACTTCTCGAAGGCGTTGGTCGTGATCGAGGAGTACGTGACGATGACTCGGTCGTTGTCGCGGCCCCCTTCGTCCTTCGGCTTGCCGGGGAACTCGAAGTTGACGAAGACGTGGTCGTCGACCTCGCGGCCGTCGGAGTAGTAGTAGTTCCCGCCCATCCCGGTGACGGCCAAGGGGTGCTTCTTGCCCAGGAAGATCGAGCAAGCGTCAAGCTGGTGGCTGCCCAGCTCGGCCATCAGGCCAGCGCCGGTGCGGTTGTAGAGCCGCCAGCGGATCATCTCATCGAGGCTCTTGTAGCCGTACTTGTCGAAGTCGATGCCGCGGTCGGCCAGGGGGATGTCGGGCTTCCAGGAGTCGAAGTACATGACGTTGCCGGCCTCGTCCTTGACATGGACCGGGTTGCCCATGTCGTCGTACCGCAGCTTGCCGTCCTTGTCCTTGGCGATCTGCGGCTGGCCGTTGTTGCGGTGCCAGAGGGCACGGATGTGGCGGATCTCGCCAAGCTGACCGGCCTTCACCAGTTCATTCGCGTTGTCGTAGAGCGCGGAGTAATGCCGCTGGTGGCCGATGGCCAGGAGCCGGTTCTCCTTCCGCGCCACCTTGCACATCGTCTTGCAGTCGGAAACGTTGTGCGCCATCAGCTTCTCGCAGAAGACGTGCTTGCCGGCCTGCATCGCCTTGATCGAGATCGGTGCATGGAGCCACAAGGGCAGGGCGATGACGACGAGCTCGACGTCCTTGTCGTTGATCACGTCGTCGATGTCGGCCGACCACTTCATGGTCTTCTGGTCGTCGGCGGTGTACTGCTTGTGGTCGAGGAACTCCTTCCTCGCGCGTTCCAGTTGCGAGGGGCGGGCGTCACAGACGCGGATGTAGTCGAGGTATTCGCGGTTGTGGTAGCGGATCATCGCCTGGCAGCCCTCATTGCCGGTGCCGATGATGGCGGCGCGGACGGGCTTGTCGTCGCCGAGGGTCTTGTAGCCGAAGTACGCGGCGCCCGGCGCGGCGATCGCCGCGGCCTTCAGGAAGTCGCGCCTGGTGACGCCGAGGGCCGTGTTCGCGTTCTGTCGCCCGAGGGCGATCTGCTCGGGGGTCAGGTGATTCGTCATCGTCGGATCGCTCCTGGCGGGCGGGCGGGTAAGGCGGTTCGGTTCGGGTCACAGGGAGCGGAAATTACGGACCGGACGGTCCAGGAGGTCGGCCGCGGCGGTTGCCGACTCTTGGGCGTCGCGCCCGCGGCCGATCCAGCCGAAGAGCAGGGCATCCAGGCCCAGCCAGAGCCCGTTGGGCGTGCTGGCCAGCACCAGGCAGGCGAGCATCTCGACCAGGTTCTTGTTGACGTAGAGGTAATGCCCCTCGGACATCGGGCTCTCCGGCAGGCCGGGCCAGGGAGGCATGCTGAGGTAGAACATCAGCAGGTAGCCCGCCGCCCCCAGCGCCGCCGCGGGGGTGAAGAGGCCGAGCATCAGGCAGATGCCGACGGCCAGCAGCCCGTACTTCGTGGCGAGGTTGATCCAGTCCAGCCGGGTCCAGGAGGCCGTCCGGGGGTTGGCCGCCGCGACCTGTTCCGCCGTCGCCAGCTTCGCCCACGAATCGCGCAGGGTGCCCCCCCAGCCGTCGATCTCGGCGACGAACCCTCGGCGGTCGGCCTCCAGCTCTTTCTTCGTCTCCTCGGCCCGTTCGCGGTCAAACGACAGCACCGGCGGGGCGTGCTCGACCTGAGCCCGGAAGCGCTCCAGGCGCTCGCGATAACGGCGGATCTTGAGGACGTTCTCCGGGTCCCGGAACCAGGAGTCGGCCTTGGCCTCGGTGTTGTGCAAGGATGCCTCGGCGGCGGTGCGCTGGCCGTCGTCGAACTTGTAGCGATTGGCGAGGGCGTCGAGGTCCTTCGCCCATTTGTCCTTGAGCGACGCCGGATCGAGCCGGCCCAGGGCATCGGCATCGGGCACGATCGCCCGGAAGTGGGGGGCCAGCGGGCCGGTCGAGGCGCGGAGGTATCCCTCGGCGGAGAAGGCCGCGGGGTCCTTGCGGGACGGGGAAATCTTCGACCAGGCCTCGTGCGTGAAGTGCCAGCCGATCGCCGTGCGCAGGAGGATCAGGAACAGGGCGCCGAAGAAGCCGGGGTAAGAGCGTCGCGGGGCGGCCAGGGGAGTTCTCCTTCCGGGAAACGTCGACGAGAAGGGTCGGTCAGGCAACCCTTGCGGCGGGCAAAAACGCGGCGACGCCCAGCCCGAGGGTGCGAACCTCCGGCGGGGCGTCGCCCTCACCCTTGAGGACGAAGATCGCGCCGATCTCGGGCCGAACCGCGACGATCTTCGCCGCGCCTTCCACACCCAGCAGGTAGAAGGCGGTCGACAGCGCATCGGCCTCGGCGGCGGTCGGCGCGAGCACCGAGACGCTCAAGGGGCCGTCGGCGGGCGCTCCGGTGCGAGGGTCGAGGATGTGGCCGTACACCCGGCCTCCCGCCTCGAACCGCCGGAACGACGACCCCGAGGTGCCCAGTCCGCGGTTTCGCAAGCCAATCGTCCCCAGCGGCTCGGAAGGCCGCTCCGGGTTGCGGAGGGCGACCTCCCAGCAGCCGCCGGGTTCCCCCGGGGGCGATCCCAGGGCGTACACGCTCGATTGACCGCCGTGGAGCAACGCGGGCGTCGGCCACCAGTGCTCACGGATCAGCCCCGCGGCCCGGTCCAGCGCGTAGCCCTTGCCAATGCTTCCCAGGTCGATCCGCGGACCGGGTCGATCCGCCGCGACCGTCCGTGCCGCCGCGACGAGCGTGAGATGGTGCTGTCCCGTGCGCGCCCGGGCCTCGTCGAGGGCGCGGGAGTCGGGGACGCGCCTGGGGCCTTGAAAGAAGCCCCACGCCACCGAGAGCGCCCCGGTGGTCACGTCATACGCCCCGCCGGTGGCGTCGTGGACCGCCTTCGCCAGCTCCAGCAGGCCGAACAGGCCGGCTTCCACCGCGACGGGACCCGAACCGGCCGCCGCGTTCAGCAGGCTGACCTCGGAGTCTTCCCGGTAGACCGTCATCTGGCCTTCGAGTTCGCCGATGAGGTCCAGCGCCTTCGTGGCCAGGGGGACCGCTCCCGGAGTTCTGGCCGGCAGCCGCACCTCGAAGAACGAGCCCATCGCGGGTCGGCTCGCTTTGAGAAGGTCGGTCGCACCGGCCAATCGGGTTGGGTCGGGCGCTGGCGCGTCGGGTCGCGCGGCGGCCCGGAGGCGTAAGAGGTCGCGGCGAGTCACGGCGGGGCGGGGCGGTCTCAACAGGGGTCTCGCCTTGCGGGAGCCTGGGGGTCTCTGGGTCGCTCTTGGGCCATTGTAACGCGGACGATTTCCCGGAAAAAGAGGGACGAGCCGGCCCCCGGTTCTACAAACGATCTCCCTCGGAGCCGAGGAGGTCGGCCTTGCGCAGGCCCAAGTACTTGACGACCGCCTTGAGCTGGTGCTTGACCTCGAAGGCGCCGGCGGGCCGGCGGTCGCGATTGGTCTCCAGACAGGCCATGACCGTCTCGTTCAAGGTCCCGGGTACGGCGTCGTTGAGGGACATGGGCGAAGCGATCCGCGGCTTGGCCCCCCTGAGTCCGGTGCTTTCAAACGTCGAGAGGCGTGCCAGACTCTCGGCATCGCCCCCCGTCACGCCGAAATTGGCGTATTCGCCGGTCAGCAGGCGATACATGGTCGCCCCGAAGTTGTACAAGTCGGTGCGGTCGTCCACAACTTTCAGGCTGGCCTGCTCGGGCGCCATGTATTGGGGCGTGCCCTGGACCCGGTCCTTGAATTGCCCCTTGATCCAGGAGGTGCCGAAGTCGATGATCTTGACGACCCCGCCCCGGGTGAGCATCACGTTGGAGGGCTTGAGGTCCCCGTGATAGATCCCACGACGGTGCATGTGGTCCAGGCCCGAGGCCATCTGCGCGAAGATCAGGGTCAGCTGGCCAACGTCCCGGGTCTCCACGTTTTCGAGCGATCGGCCGTCGATGTACTCCATCAGGAGGTCGACTCCCGTGAGGCGAAACCACTTGCGTTGCAGGCGGCAGTCGAACGCCTTGGGGATCGTGCGGTGATTGAGCTTCGGGAGGACGGCGAACTCGTGCTGAACCTGGGCGACGTAGATGTCATCGCTGGGGTCTCGCCGCTTGACCACCTTCAAGGCGTAATCGAGCCCGCTGTCGTTGTCGGTGACCTGGAGGATCGTGCTGCCGGCGCCCACGCCCAGCGAACGGACGACCCGATAATTCATCTCCGCGAGCTTCGGGGGGTTCGAAACGATCAACATGACGGGCCTCGGCAAGAACCGTCGCGGCAACGAGGGGGGATTGGACCGGGTTTTGGGATGGATCGAGAAAAACCCCGAGTCCCCTCGGCCGACGGCACGATTTGTGAAGCATCGAAGGTATCCCGGCGCGAGCCCCGCGACAATCCCCGGCCGCCCCGACACCCGTCCTTGCGAGTCGATTGATGGCCGACCTGCCCCCGAACTCCAAAGCCGACCCCCTGTTCCAGGCCCTCGGCCGCGTGCCCAGCGGCCTGTTCATCCTGACGGCCCGCCGGGGCGACCGGCCCGATGGCCTGCTCGCGAGCTGGGTGCAGCAGGCGGGCTTCGAGCCGCCGATGCTGACCGTCGCCTTGCGGAGCGACCGCGAGCTGACCGGCGGGATCGTCGCGGTCGGCCGCTTCACGCTCAATCAGGTCGCCGCCGGCCAGAAGCACCTGATCCGCCACTTCGCCCGTGGGTTCGAGCCCGAGGCCCCCGCCTTCGAGGGGATCGACCTCCGCGACCAGGAGGACGGCGACGGCAACAACGCCAGCGGGGCGGTCCTCGCCGAGGCTTTGGCGTTCCTGCGGTGCGAGGTCACCGGGGACCTCGCGGGAGGCGACCATCGCATCCTGCTCGCCAGGGTCGTGGCGGGCGGCCTGCTCGCCGCCGACGCGGAGCCGATGGTCCACATCCGCAAGAACGGTGCTCATTACTAGACTAGAGGATGGCGGGGCCCGCCGCGGCCTCTTCCCCATCCACGGGGTCCAGGGCGACGGGGACCTCGGCCATGGCGTCCACGACCCGCAGGGCGCGGCGGCCGGAGAGAACGTCCAGGAGCGTCTTGCCGCAAACTTCCTCACGCCAGCCGGTCGCCAGGGCGGGCCGTCGGGAATCGGAAAGGCCCTCGGCGTGCCAGCGGATCAGCTCCTTCAAGTCGGAGGTCGTGCCGACCAGGCCGGGGGCGACCTGGTGGCGGGCGCAGCAGTGGTTGAGGCCGGCGGCCAGCAGGCTGACGACCATCGACAGGCCGGGGCCTTCATCGTGCCGCTCCGCGGGCGCTGGCAGGGCGTCGACCGGGACGAGCTGCGCCTCGGCGATCAGGGCGATGATTTCCCCCGCCTTGCCGAGCAGGTAGGGGCGATTGAAGTCGCGCAGGGCTTCCAGGTCGCGCCGGGTCGCCGACTGCCGCTTGGCGATGGCGACAAGCAGGTCATCCCGTAAGACCTGACGGAGCGGCCGGTTGGCGCGACGAGCGTCCTCAACGCGCCATTCCGAGAGGCGGCGTGCGACCTCCAGGCCCCGGCGGTTCAGGTGGTGCAGGCCGGGGAGCCTGCGCCAGCGGTCCTCTTCGGAGCGGTCGCGGATGGCGGCCAGGAACTCGCCGAGTTCGGCCTCGGCCCAGGCGGAACGACCGAGGGCGGCCAGCCGGCCTCGGAGTTGATCGGCCAGTTCCAGGAGGTGCCGCACGTCGTCCAGGGCATAACGCAACTGCGCCGGGCTGAGGGGACGCCGTCGCCAATCGGTCCGGGTCTCACCGCCGGGCAGGGCGATCCCCAGCGTCTGGTGGACGAGGTTCCCCAGCGAGAGCGGGTAGCCGTGCCCCACCAGCCCCGCCACGACCTGCACGTCGAAGACCCGACACGGCACCCGGCCGGTCTGGAACCGGGCGATGCGGAGATCCTCGCCCGCGGCGTGCATCACGACCTCCACGTCGGGGTCGAGCACGGCGTCCCAGAACGGGTGGAGGTCGCGGACGGCCAGGGAGTCGACCACGACCAGGCGGTCGGCCGTCGCCACCTGGATCAGGCAGAGGACCGGCTCGAACGTTTCCTCGGACACGAATTCGGTGTCGAAGGCGAAGCGCCCGACCTCCCGGAGGTGCGCACCGAGTTCGGCAAGCGCCTCGGGCGTCTCGATCAAGGGTTCGGCCGCCGTTTCCGCCATCGCGTTCGGCCCCCTCGCCGGAAATTCCCGACGGATTATCGGGGGCGCCCCCGTGGCACGCAAGGGGCCGCTCAGGCCAGGGACTGGAGGAACTGGAGGATCGCGGCGTTGGCCGCCGCCGGGTTCTCCAGGGGCGCGAGGTGGCCCGCCTCGGGGATCTCCGCGTACACGGCATTGGGCAGCGCCTCCGCCAGCGTGCGGGCCACGGCCGGGGGCGTGATCGCGTCGTCGGCGCCCACCATCACCAGGGTGGGGATGGTGATCCTCGCCAGGTCCGCGGAACGATCCGGTCGCGAACCCATCCCCCGCAGGGCTCCCGCAACCCCCCTGGGCGACGCCGTTCGCATCCGCTCACCCAGGGCCGCGACGACGCTGGCGTGACGCTCGCGCGCGGACTCGTTGAAGAAGCGAGGCAGCATCGCGTCGACGACTGGCCCGACGTCGCCGGCCGCCTCGACCCGGCCGGCAAGCTCCTCGCGGACCCTGGCCGCGTCGGGAGGATCGGCGTCGGCCCGGGTTCCGATCAGCATCAGAGCCCGGAGGCGCTTGGGGTGCCGCACGGCGATGGAGAGGGCGACATATCCCCCCATCGAGAGGCCGCCCAGCACGATCGGCTCGGTGATCTTCAAGGCGTCGAGCAGCTCGACCACGTCGTCGGCCATGTCGTCGATCGGGTAGATCCCGACGGGGGCCGCCGTGCGCCCCTGGCCCCGGAGGTCCGGGGCGATCACCCGGTACATCGAGCCGATGGTCTTGGCCTGCGACGCCCAGATCGTGCGGTCGAGCGGGAAGCCGTGCAGCAGGACCACCACCGGACCCGGCCCGTCGTCGTCGTAATCCAGGAGCATCTCGGACCCCCTGAAGCTTGTGCCGGAACGCATCGAATGTCGGGATTGTAGGCGGGCCGCGCCGCCAGGGTCAATCCGCCCGGCTCGGCCGTGGCTTGGGGAGGATGGCACGTCCTTCGCTCTCTGAAGGGCCAAGGGCGAGTCCCACGGCGAACTCGAACGGGAGCGAGAACGATGGCCGAGTATCGCGGGCCGCTGGAGCAGGTGGGCCCTTGCCAGTGGAAGATCCCCCGGAGCTATCGGGCCGACATGCGCGTCGACGGCCTGATCTTCGCCGACGAGGCGTTGATCGCACAGATCAAGAAGGACCAGGGTCCCGAGCAGGTGGCCAACGTGGCGACCCTGCCTGGCATCCAGGTGGCGAGCCTGGCAATGCCCGACATCCACTGGGGATACGGCTTCGCCATCGGCGGCGTCGCGGCGACCGACCCGGAGCAGGGGGGTGTCATCTCCCCCGGCGGCGTGGGCTACGACATCAATTGCGGCGTCCGCCTGCTGCGCTCGGACCTCGAATGGGACGATGTCAAGCCCCGCATCCGGGCGCTGGTGGACCAGCTCTTTCGCGACATTCCCACGGGCGTCGGGCAGAGTGGGCACTACAAGTTTGACAGGCCGCGGCTCGCGCGCCTGATGGAGCAGGGCTCGAAGTACGTGGTGGACCTCGGCTACGGCACCGCCCGCGACCTGGAATACACCGAGGCCGGCGGCCGGCTCGAAGGCTCCCAGCCCGACCTCGTGTCCGACCGCGCCTACACGCGCGGTTACGACCAGTGCGGGACGCTCGGCTCGGGGAACCACTTCCTGGAAGTCCAGGTGGTCGACCGCGTCCACGACGCGGAGGCGGCGGCCGTGATGGGCCTGCGCGAGGGGCAGGTCACCGTCTTGATCCACTCCGGCTCCCGCGGCCTCGGGTATCAGGTCTGCGACGACAACCTCGCGGCGTTCAAGGGCGCGCCCAAGGCGTATGGCTTCACCCTCCCGGACCCGCAGCTCGCCTGCGCTCCGGTGCACAGCCCGGAGGGGCAGGCGTACCTGGGCGCCATGCGCGCCGCGGCCAACTACGCGTGGTGCAACCGCCAGTTGTTGACCCACCAGGCGCGCGAGGTCTTCGCCCGCATCTTCGGCAAGCCCTGGGAGGATCTGGGGCTGGACCTGGTCTACGATGTGGCGCACAACATCGCCAAGTTCGAGAACCACGACGTCGGCGGCCTGGCCAAACGGGTCTGCGTCCACCGCAAGGGGGCGACCCGCGCCTTCCCGCCGGGCCATCCGGAGATTCCCACGGCCTATCGCGCGACCGGCCAGCCGGTGATTATCCCCGGCAGCATGGGCACCGCGAGCTGGGTCCTCGCGGGCCAGCTTGGCAGCATGTCGCAGTCCTTCGGCACCACCTGCCATGGCGCCGGGAGAATGATGAGCCGCACGGCCGCGGTACGCCTGGCCGCCGGCCGCCGGATCGACAAGGAGCTGGACGCCCTGGGCATCATCGCCCGTGCACGAGGCTTCAAGGGGCTGGCGGAGGAGCAGCCGGCCGCTTACAAGGACGTGGATCAGGTGGTGGAGGTCGTCGACAAGGCCGGCATCTCCAAGAAGGTGGCGCGGCTACGCCCGGTCGGCGTCATCAAAGGTTGACACCAGGGAACCCGATGGGGCCGGATCCGAATTCGGATCGGGTAACCGTTCAGTCGCGCTACGGCATCAGTAATGCTGGGGCCTGGGTTCCTGAGCGGTGGGCGATCACGGATTCGACCAGAAAGTCCAGCACCGATCGCTTCTGCAAACGCAGCGTCTGGACAACCGTCAGGATTCGTTCCACGAACCGGCAACCCGACTCGCTGTGACTGCCGAACGCGTTCTTCCTCCACAACACGCCCATGCGGAGGACCCGCTCGGCGTGGTTGTTCGTCGGCTCGACTCCCTCGACCCCCGCGAACAACCATAACGCCGGATACAGCGTCAGCAGGTTGTCGCAGAACGCCGAGACCTTGGGGTCGGCGCAGCCCGAACCTCGCTCCAACGCCACGCGGAGCTCGTCCACCAACGGCCCCAGTTTCGAACCCAACGCCTCGCGACTGAGCGCGCGTTGGCGGAAGTCCCACCAGAGCGTGAAGACATCCTCCACCACCATCAATCCGATGTCGCCAACGACCTCCCCGGCCCCGCCACGCTCCAGGCACTTCCGGAAATCACGCTTCAGATGCGCCCAGCAGACCTGCCTTTGCTCCACCGGCAATCGGTTGTACCCCCACCAGCGATCGCTGATGACGATCCCGCTGATCGCCTCCCCCAGGAGTTCCTTCAGGCCGCGAGCCCCGCGATGGACGTGGATCACGAAGTAGGCCACCCTCGTCGTCGCCGCCGTCCAGAGCCAACGCCGGGCCCCGGCCTGCTTCCAGCCGGTTTCGTCGGCGTTCTTCACCGGAGCCTGGCGGACCGCGTCGCGGGCCTGGTCGTGCGGCCCGATCAAGCCGACGCTGGTCTGCTGCTCCAGGGCGACGACCGTGCCCAGCGACACCGGGACCTGATCCACGGCCTCGACGAACTCCTTGACCGCCCGCTTGCCGAGATGGAAGCGGCCGCTGAGGTAGCTCATGTTCGCCGCCAGTCGCGGCCCGAACGCATGGGCACGGATCTCGGCGGGGATGGTCGCCTGGTTGAGCAGGCCGCAGCACGGGCAGGCCCGCCAGTGGGCTTGATGCTCGGTGACGATCGCGGCCTGCTGGGGAAGTTCGGCGACCTGATGCCAACCCGGCTCGGGATCATCGGGGCCGGGATCGATCGGCAAAGACGTGTGGCAATCGGTGCAAACCGTGGGGACGTAGGTGACGATCTGGTTGACGCGACTGGCGGGCAAGCGGACCCGGTGATGCCCGCGATGTCCCGTCTGGCCACCGGGACGTCGCCCACTGGGAGGTTTGCCGAGCGGCTTGGGAGCGTCCAGGGGGTTGGCCGATGGGGGCGTCGAACTATTGGAGGAGTTGCGTTGGATCTGGAGGAGAAGTTCTTTGACCTGGGCCTCGAGCACGGCGATCCGAGCGAGGGCCACGTCGAGTTCACGACGCAGCCGCAGGCAACCAGGACATTCCAGGCTTTGGGGTGGTTCGTCAGGTGACATGGATGAAAAGCTTACGCGACCATCGAGCCATAGCAATAGCCTGGCCGTTCGGCAGGGCAATCTTGGTGCCGTGGCAGGACTGAACGGTTACCGGATCGGAATGCATTTCGTCCGAAACGGTGGCCTCTTCAGGTGATCGGTAGGGCCCAACGTGGACCAAAACGTCGCGGACTGGCAAGACTCCGCCGATGACGCGATCCTTGACCGCGTGCGCGATCGCATGGCCCTCCTCGACGGTCTTGCCCGGATGGACTTCGACATGGATATCGACGAGGTACTCCAGACCGACCTTCCGCACGCGGAGCGTCTCCACCCCCAGCACCCCGGGAGCGGCCATCGCCTCGCCGCGCACCCACGCGAGTAGCTCCGGGTCCGCCTGCCGGTCCATCAGGGCGTCGACGTTGTCGCGTAGGAGGCCGCCGCCGATCCCGAAGACCGCGCCCGCCACCAGCAATGCCGCCACGTGGTCGGCCCAGGGCAGGCCCCCCCACCTCGCCAGCGACACCCCGATGACGACCGCCAGCCCGCCAAAGGCGTCGAGCCGATCATCCCAGGCCGTCGCCAGCAGCGCCCCGGAACCGGTCTGCCGGGCCACCCGACTGGAATAGCGATACATCCCCTGCTGGAACACCGCACAACCGCCCGCGATGACCAGCGTAAAAGGCGCCGGGGGCGGTTGCGTTTCCTTGAGGGTGGCCGCCGCCACCCAGGCGATGCCCAGAGCGAGCACCAGCAAGATCAAGGCGACGCCCGCCCCGGCGATCCCCTCGGCCCGGCCGTGTCCGTAGGGATGCTCGGGATCGGCGGGCCGTCCGGCCACGAAAAGGGCGCCCAGCAACGCCCCGGAGATCGCCGCGTCGACGAGCGAATGCACGGCGTCCGAGAGGAGGGCCAGCGAGTGCCCCAGCAGACCCCCCAGGCACTTCGCGAGCCCCAGCACCAGAGTCAACGCGATGCCCCAGCCCGCGGCCCGCATGCCGTCGCGATACAGGGTCGCATGGTCGTCCGTCGCGCCATCATGGGCGGGGGTTCGTCACGGCCTCTACCCCGAGACGACCCTCCGCAGCTTGGGCGTCCGAAAACGGGTGCGCCCACGGATTCCGTCATTCATTCCGTAGGGCCGGTTGCAACCGGCCGTCACCGCCGGG
>JAABUQ010002041.1_pt1 | contig 41084 bp, 34 predicted proteins | sample 5560001 | NCBI WGS metagenome assembly JAABUQ01 (sample SAMN10711888, study PRJNA513371) | rock metagenome | isolation source: Antarctica rocks | place: Antarctica: Victoria Land, Finger Mt nord | collected 2015-12-18
GGGGCATTTGGCTAAGGGGTTTGCGTTGAGGGAGCGGCCGGGGGGGATGGGTAGGGGAAAGGGGGGGGGTGGTGGTGAAAGGCGGAGGGGGGGGAAAGGGGCGGGTGGTGGGGGTGGTAGGGGTGGTAAGGAGGAAGGGGGTCCTGTTGAGGGGTACGAGAGGGTTGAAGGGACGGATTGGCGGGGTGAGGTTGAGGAAGTTGATGGGAAGGAGGCGGCGAGGAGGATGCGGAGCAAGATGAAGGAGCATCTGGCCAGTGCTGGCGAGTTTAACATCGGGTAGAGATACCGCCGAAGTGGGGTGCTGAATTAGTAGATATCCCACAATGAGACTTTACCGTCTTTTGAACCCGCTGCGAGCCAGTGCGTCGTTTGAGCCTTTTCGTCCCGTCTTTCTTGAACGGCGCTGATGGATGAATGCTGCCGGATTATTCCATCGGAGGTCCCGTTCTCCTCGTCCTCGATTGGGGACCTTGCGCTCGCGGTGCTGGCGGGGACAGTGCTAACAGCGGCAAACGCCGTAGCGTAGCAGCCGTCTTTGTGCCATTTCAGCACCGCAAGCTCCTTGAGGGTCTTGGCTGAGTACACCCTCATGTGGGAGTCCCAGCCAGCGGTAGCGAAGATCCTGCCGTCGGAGCGGTAGGCTAGGCCTTGTTGACCGGAATGTTTCGTGGCGGAGATCTTGATGGGTTTGTATTCGGTCTTCCAGATGCTGGGACTAAGGGGTAATGGATGTTTGGCGATGTTGGCGTCGGCGGAAGATGTGATGTAGGTGTCCTTGGAGGGGGAGATGGACAACGATAGTACTGCGTAATGTTAATATTGTCAGGCAGGGGAAGGGAGCGTTGGGCCTGACCAGGCTGAGTATGAGGCTGCGCGCAGTAAAGCCTCTCGAACGCAGCGCCCGGGTCATTTTGTACGAAAACCATTGTGTGGCCGCTCTCGTAGCCTGCGGCGACTTGGACTTTGGCGGAGTCTGCCAGGATGCTCAGAGCCATGACCATACCTTCCTTGTATCAGCTATATCTTCATCTTCATCGAGCAGGGGTTAGTGTCTGACCTGTAGTGATGCTTCTATCTGCATATATGACTGCCGCTCGGTTTTGGGAAGGTAGTTGAAAGATGTCAATCTACCACGAAATGAGTTTTGAGAAGGGATAGAGCGGAAACGAAACAGCTTACACCACCAGAGTCGACAGCGTTTGGAACAGCAAATAAAATCGGAAAAGTAGCATTTGGGTTCTTCAGACTCTTAGAGTTGCAAAGCGGCTGTGGCATGCCATCACAACACATAGCAAAGGGACAGAAATTCAGTGCATTGACAGGCATCGCGTACAGCAGCCACGGTTGTTTCTGCGAGGTTGCAACACTATCTACAGGCAAGGTCTTGTCCATGTTGGCTTCATCGGCAGGCCCGAGCTGCCATACCAGAAGCTTGTTGTCTCTACCATGCCTGTAAGATGGAGTAAATCAGTGATCGTTAGGATACCGAAGTGGCAGGGTTTGACCGACGAGATGATTCGGCTCGACCCCCACGATCCCAGCCCGAGAATAGCATTATCATGTGCTTTCCAGACAGCGACTGGTCTCTTGAAAGATAGATTCCATGAAATAACCCAACCGTCAGCGTCGGCGGTCACGAGTCGTGTGTTGCTGGGAGTAAAATGTAATGCGTGGATCTGGGCGGAATGGCCCCTCAGAATGAAAGCAGGTTGTGCAGGTGGTAGAAGCTCTGAGGACATTTTCTAGCCTCGCATCTATCTCTTTCAGGCCGTGGTTATGCCTCTCTGATTCATGACGGAGAAAACGAGGCTGGCAAAGCAGTCTCTTAATACGTGCAGGTGCTGCCACCGAGTGGGATTCACATACGAAAGTGGCTGTCGGCTCTCGACTCGCAATCTACTAGGGCCCTTTGATGTGTGCATGATGTTACAGCCGAGAGCCTATAAGATCGAGATCTCTGTACGAAGTATGCCACCCTGGATGTCCTAATGCCGAGGTGAGTGAGATTTCTGGAAAAGGGAAATTCTATGCCTCGGCCTGTACACAAACGGCATATTGTTTTGCCGCTGCCATCGCCCAGACATCATTGGCTATGGGACATGCAATAGCCGATGAATGACAACACATTGGCTTTGGTCATGCAGGATCAGAATAGCAATTATATGCCTTTCCGATGTCTCCTCTCCGATGAGAAACCCGATTAGGATTATGATACGTAGACTACATCATTCTCGTTAGGCCACGTGAACGCAGCATACCCGCGTGTCTGAGAAACATAACGAGATTCTCAAGATAGAGAATGGCGCAGAGAGAGGATTCCAAATCCAGTCTGGAAGTATTGGTTAGTATAAGCCCCCCTTCCCTGGATTCATCCCTTTCCATCGTAACGCCTCGCTCGCTTCGTTGGTGGTATCATACATGTCATCACAGTGATTCTGTCAAAGAAGGATGAGATCTTAGGTTTACCCGTCGGCGCGATGAAAGATTCAGTACTGGCGATGATTTTGGTAGAATATTGACTCAAGCCTGGGGGCAGAGTGAGTAGTTGCAGCACTTCAGTAAGGGTTGTACGCAGGCTGCGCTGGCGGCTGTATGGGCGCTGGGGGCACATAGTAGTTTTGATACGGGTGCTCCGCTTGTGCAAAATCCGCTTTTGCGAATGCAGGATTTATGATGCCCATTGGAGGTAATTTGGGTGGCGGGGGCAACGAGGTAGAGGGCGCAGTAGGAGCGTAGGCATGGTTGTTCTGTTGCTGCTGTTGGGCCAGCAGCTCCGCATCATCGACGTAGCCCCATTTCTTTTTAAGGCCCTCTTGTATAGGGATAATACGCCAGCCGGTTTCTTTGCGGATGCGGTCAAAGATGGTGAGGACTTCTTCTTGTTCGGCGCGAGAGGTCATGCATTCAGTCACTGTGGCTAACGAGCGAAGGGCTACGCTAGCAACACCGCTATGAGGATTGTCAGTCCTGTCGTGGGTTTGTGTTCCGGAATTTGAGGAGCTTACCGATCTTTGACATGAGCTACTATGCCGCAGAGCTCGCGTGCGTTCGACGCCTGGTAATCATGCATTTCTTGCATGACCTGTTGGCTAGTTGCAGCCATCGGGTTCGTCTGAGTCAACAGGCTTATCCCTGTGTGGTAGAACATCCGTGCCACGGTAGTGGTCCGCTTGACCAGCCTGCGTCGATTAGGGGGGTTTTATCATTGTTGAGTAGAAAGACTTACCAAACCTCGGGAAACACGGACTTGGTTTTCGTTTGATAAGGTTGAAGACGGCCCAGCGGTCGCATTGTCCTCGGTATGCTGTTCTCCCAGGCATCAATCCAATCTTTCCATCTTTTCCATTCCTCATACCGCGCGGGCAACCTCATATGATCTTGCGGTGGGTCTGAAGGTCGAAGTGTCATCGTCGCTCTAAAATTTGCGATCTTTGCGATGATCCATATGATTCGATGACTCCAGATCTCCTCACGACCGGATTCAGCCCCACGATGGAAGTCCATATCCACCCCCCAGTCATCTGGATTCCAGGCCACCTGCCAATTAAAGTGTAGGCAGCTGAGTATTTCCAAGCCAACATTTAGCCAGAAACAAGCCGCACCAACCCCTACTGTGGTTGCATTCCACCCACACTCTTTGATGAGAGCGCGAGCGCCGGCAATGTGATTCATCCTTTGTAATGCTTTTTCTGTCATGGTCTCGTAGACATTGAGAACGACGGCAGTGGTTGCGCAAATGACCATATCTCGATATGGGTTTTGCATCTGCCGCAGTAGTAAATTGCTTGAAGCTTGGTAATAGGTGAGAGCCTGTTTGTCTTCGTACGCAGGATTGACAAGAGTCAAGTGCCTAGCACCACATGCAAGAAATGCGTTCAGAAGCATAGGTTCACCTAAAGAATCGAAAGGCAAGAGTCGAGAAAACTGGTCATGTCAGTCTACTGCCTGGGCCTTTGTAGGGCTTGCTCACATGTTTATAAGGGTCCATGCTATCCATCCATATGCCCACTTCCTCCACGAACACCTGCATGAACAGAAGCTCCTGGGGATCCGTCAATGTCGTACGTGTTTCGCTTGCCGAGGTCAATGTTTGATCACCATTGGTGTAGGAAGACACGGGCCCTAAAGTATGGCTCGAAAAAGTTGAGTCGGAATTGGTCGAACCATGGCGTTGGTGATGTTCTCGCCCATGGTCCGATGCAGATTGCATAGAGGTTGGATATGCCTCGACCCCACCCGCAGGATATGCTTGAGTCGGTAGTTGCTGGTGGGCCAGAACCGGGGTATCTATCATTGTCGCTGGAAAATCGTATGCTGGTTCTGCCTTTGCTACTTGATCGGAAGCATCGCCAGTGAGGTTGGTATACCGGTCTAAGCCACCACGATACTCCGAGGCAATCTCGCGTGACTCGTCTTGGAAAGCGATGTCCCATTCGTCAGTGGGAGGCGTGATTGGTGGAGGTTTGCACTGAGTGTCAATAAAATTCAATCGCACACCTCGTTTGCATGTCCTGCTGGACTTTTTGCAATTCTGGCAATCGGGCATGCCTTCGTCGCATTTGAGATGTCTTTCTCTGCAAGTCAGACACCCCGTTCGCACTCTTTTCGGCTTCGCAGCTGCCACGGCAGCTGCCGCAACCTCGGCGGGGACGTTTGCGAGAACATCTTCATGTGTCGCCATTAATGCTCTTACCATTAGACTAGCAATCAATCAAGAACGACTTGACCACCCCACGGTCTGACCGCTATGGCGATTGACGCGTTGGACGTAATTTCACGGTCTTTCTCAACGAACCATCGTAGCATTGGCCATAAGATTCTCGAGTCCCGCAGCTTCGCCAATTCTCTGAAGGGCTTTGCAGCAAATCGCGCGACTAGTCGTCACTAATGAGAAGCGATCGCGAGGAAGGTAGGCGGGGAAGATTCGAACTGTGAAGGGACGAGAGTGTGATAGCGTGGGGCAGCAAGGTGTTCGCGTAAGGCTGTTTGTTGCCGGTGGATCGTATGTGAATATAAAGAGCTCTGAAGATGAGGTTCGAAGCAAAGCTAAGGGTCGTGTAGTCTTTCCACACAATTCGGGAGGGGGAAGTGAATTTATGTTAGAAGCAGGGTAATCGAGACGAGTTGAAGGATTGGCAGGGGACGGGGCCTTCGGGGGTCCAGAGCTTGGATTGCTTAGGGGGCGTGGGGGGGAACTTCGTTGCGAGACCGAAAGATTCCAGCCGAAGATGCGCAGACAATTGACAGGGATTTCCGGGCTTATGGATACGCTAGATCTTAGCACCTTTTTTTTCTGGGCCCACGCTCGTGGCAGGAGTTCACGAGTTGTCAACACATGGCAGGTAAATGGTTATCTTTGTTCTCATTGTGTCCACGAGCTAATGTTTGTCTGCCGGCAGTTGACAATGCGACCTGACCTTGATAGCCAGGGTCCTGGTGTTGGTGGACTCAGATAAGAGGGGCCAGATCCATGCAGACAGACACCTCTTAGTATCAGGCGGCAGAGATCTGATGTCAGTGGCTTTGCGCTGTACTCCACTCTAGAACAACGACATCCAGATACCCTTTCCATTGTGTGATTCGCAATACGAGCCTTGCGGAATGATAGCCATTGACTGGTGTAGGAGAAGTCTTTGAGTATTCTTATCTACACATCTCGGGACGAGCGTAAGTTACAAGACATATTGACACGGCCGCCTGCATCGCACTCCACAAGTCACACACGGCGATTGTCAGCTTTCAGCATTCAGACCTCCACCAGCCATGCACCGTAGTCTAGTTCCTCAGCGTCACTACCAATGCTTCCCACGGATATGCATTGCATTTAGTATCGGTCTTCTAGCAATGCTCGCGCGGTAATTGTGTTTCTTGCGCTCTTCATTTTCGAATGCCGTACTCTTCCCTCCTTCATATCATTAGATATGGTCAGATGCGCATACCTCCACACCACTCCAGGCGTAGGACTAGGCGTGGAGGAGTAAGTGGGAAGAATTGAGAATTGTTCCTGTTGGTTGCATTCACCGAGTATTTGTATCTACTGAGCTGCAAGGAGAAGCTGACCATGATGCCACATAATCTGTGGGTCCTGTCAACGCACAAAAGCGAAGAGTGCCAGTCGTACTTCCATGCACATAGGGGTATCTCAACAAGAAGGACCCTCGAACATCCACCACTATCCTCACCCTAGCATCAATCCGCCACGGTCCTACTCATTTACCCAAACCTCACCACATCTCTCACAAATTCAAGCATCAGGATCCTCCTCGTCGATCACCTCCTCCCCAATCTCTCCCTCCTTTTCCAATTGCAGCAGATAGTTCCTCGCCTTAACAACAACAATCCCAATTGCAAGTGCATTCCACACATCCTGCCCCAAATGCTTGAAATCATAGGTCGCAAGCGTCCTAACAGGCTTTCCTTTGACGCTACTATCGTTGGTCACAACAGCAACAACGCTGGAGATGACTACGAAGCCGTACAACGTGGGTAGGTTATGCGTGTAGATCTGCTTAGAGTCGCTGATTTTGCAATCGGGGTGGCGCCATTTGGTGCGGTATTGATCGCCGAGGGCGTAGAGCTGAGTTGTGACACGGTCAACAACACGCTGGACAGGTTCGCTTGGTCTTGCGGCTGAGATGGTGGTGAGAGGAATGTGAGGTTTGTACGCGAGTCCGCCGTCCATGAGTGACCACTTGATATAGGCCTGAATCCCGCGGCTAAGTGAGCGTTCAGGGTTGAGTTTGAAAAGGATGTTATCTCGGCAACGCGGCCCAGATTGAATCAATGCGTTCAAGGCACCGCAAGCATGAGGGATTGTGCAATGAATGTTCTTGATGAAGACTCGCTGGTCAACCTTGCTGAAAAGGGAGTCGGGAAAGCTGGGGAAATCAAGGGCCCAAGCATAGGGAAGAAGTGGTTCGTGCGCGCGCCGTTGCATTTTGTTGAAGAGCCAGATTTCTTCGAAGGCCCAATCGTTGACTCGTGGATCATCGTAGTCAAAGTAGCGTTTGTTGTAGATGCGACCAGGGCTGGCCTTTTCGAGTTCCTCATTATGGTCCTCAACAGGCTCGTCCTTACTCGGGGCGGGCTCCTGCTCTTCAACGAGGGTATCGCCTTCGAGGTTTTCCTTATCCTGCTCTCTTCGTGAATCACCAAAGAAGGCAGACAGAAGTGGGAGATCCCAAATACTCTTGCGCTTCTTCCCTTTCTGGATAATCTTGTTGACCCTCCCGGTCTTCACTTTGCGTAGAGTCGCTTTGTTGGGATCTTCTTTGGGTGTAGGTCCAGCCAGCCACTTCTCAGTACGGATCAGCGGACTCATAGACTCACGTTTCAGATGACTGAGCGTTGGACTTGTTGCTCTTAGTGGTGTCTTTGGCGCGGGTGTTCCCTTGGAAGGTGAGAAGGCTTTAGCAAAGCCTGAAAGATAAGACATTGCTGCATGTGCTGTTTATGCAACGGACGTATTTTGATGGCCGGCGAATAGAAGCGATTATGTCGATAACTTGAGTAATGGCGTGCGTGAATGGCTTGCACGTGTTGATACTGGACGAAAAGAAGGTGGCTGTGAAAGGAAGAAATTGCAGAATTATGGCAATTACATGGTGAATCCAGGCGGAGACTGGTCGAGACCAGCTCCCTTTGTCGGGTAGCCTCGACAATAGGAAGTTGTGAACAATGGAATAATGGATTGCAGTGATACAGTGAGCATGTCAAATTGTCAACATTGGAGATAAAATCTCAAATTTAGATGGCGCTTATTCCTGTCAACATTGACTGTCAGCCAATCAAATTGACTACCTAACCTGCGATAGGTACGCACTTGGCAAAAGGGGAAAGTAACATATTACTTCTAAGGCCAGAACTTCGATTCTGATCCTGGCCATGATATTGGTGACTGAAGCGGCCCTTGTTTTAAGACATATCTAATCTCAGCCCACATGGAGAACACAATTGTCTACGATAATAACATCTACAACACTTTTTCCACTGCAAGTATTCTCAAGTTCCCAATCCCTCGATTGAGTATGTTCACATTCTTGAGGTCATTGGTACGTAGAGTCATTTCATTTGAGAATCACTTGTGCTTTTCTTGATCATCATTCTGCCCTTTCATAACCCACTGGCTGTGCATTTTCTGGTACTCTTCTTCTCCCTCCTGTGGCGAACGATTAGTCGGATCTGAATGATAAGAGGCATACAGTCTATAATGCGAACCTTCGTTTGCATCTTCTTCTTCATCTCAAACGGCTCCGGAATATCCAAGCCTTTCTGGATCGCTGGTCTGCTGTTGATGCGATCAAGCCATTGTTTGAGAACCTTGAATTGTTTGACATCGACTCCAGCCCACTCAGCCCAGTTGACCCATGAGAAACATGCCAGATCGGCAATCGTCAACTTATCTCCGACAATCCAGGGACCGTCGGTTCCAGCCGCCCTTGTGCCCGCAGCAGTCTGGTTATCTTTGACTTGTTGCTCGAGTCTGTCTTCGAGCACCTGGTACAGGCGCTTTGTCTCGGTCTGGTACCTGTTGATGCCGTACTCGATCTTCTCAGGAGCATAGCGATAAAAGTGATTTGCTTGGCCCTGTGGTACTTCCTTTAGGATTTGAGGTATCGGCCGGACGACATCAACACACCTGCATTGGGCCAAGCCCACTCTGCATCCAGGTAAGCCACTCGACTACTTCCCAGTACTTGTCCGTGTCGTAAGGATAGGAGATCTTGTTTGCTGGGTCGTATCTTGCGCAGAGGTAGAGCATCAGAGCGCCACCCTCAAAGATCCGCTTCTCCCGAGTCTTGCCATCAGCTGTAGGCGTGCGGTCGAGGATGGCTGGAATTCTTCCATTGGGATTGATCCTCAAAAACCAATCCTCTTTCTGCACGTTCTTGCTGATTTGAATGCTTTTGACCTCGTACGGCAATCCGAGCTCTTCAAGGGCGATGCTAGCTTTCTGGCCATTGGGTGTGCCGGAGGTGTAGAGCACGATGTCAGGTTTCGGAGAAGACATGTTTCACTGGGACGGTCAATGGAATAAGAGGATGTAAGTGTAATTGGGGAACATGAAGGGATCATCGTCAATTAATATCGAAAGGCGAAAACGAATGCCTATGGTGGTATGACGTTGTGCCATGGCCCCGATATCCGGGCAGATCGGATGGGCCCTGATGTTTCGATTAGGTCGAAGCAATAAATGCGCGAATGCTCCGTGGCTCCTCAAAGCGGCAGAAACTTGTATTACAACTCATGCATATCACTAGAAACACCATAAACGAGGATGTGAGCACTTAAAGCGTTTTGTCTCGAAGACCACTGTCCGGGGACCGTTTTCAATTGCCGGTGCAAATTCCCTAATGATACCCGGCGTTCACTAATGACCATGCAAAGCTTTAGGTAGAACCCTATTGGACAAGTTCGATCTTTGTTTACCAACTATGAGACCAGCAGTGAGGTATGCCACATTACGCCTGTCTCCAAGAGTGTTTGCCCTAAGAGCCTCCTCATTGACGTCGTGTCCCGACTCATCCTTCTGGATTTGCGAACGATGCTATCACCAATCCCAACGCGCCTTGCACCTGAAGAATGCTGCCTTGTCTTCGAAGCCTCTAACTACAAGGCGTGTCTCGTTGGCCATATCTAGAAGTTGCTATGAGCGGCCATCATCATTGCAAATCCGACCTTCTTCAACCGATTCGAAAGATGCGGCAGACAAAATACGACAAGATTTACCCTCGCAAAAGGAAGGACGAAGGTCCCACCTTGCCAAAAGAGCTTCACATTTGATGGACAGTCTACAATCGAATATCTTTATAGCAGGACAGAGACTAAATGACCTGACTGGCTACTCGGGGATCGAGGCTTTGAAGAAGGACATTGAGCAGCAGGGTCGGCCTCCCCTTCCTCCTGTATTAGGCGTGCTAAATTTCTTATCAGAACTGTTGGTTCAAAATACTCGGAGATTGCTTCAAGAAGCCAGAGAGGCATATTCCAAAGCCATAAGCCAACGATCAGGCTCACAGAGGGAGGTGAACGAGCTCCTACAGCGAAAGCATGGCTGGTCGCCGGCAGATCTCGAAAGATTCACCACTCTATATCGCTCTGATCATGCCAACGAACAGGCTGAGGCTGCAGCTCAAGACCACCTGGTCGCATTGGAACGTAAAGCGGAAGATGCGGCCGCCAAATTAAGTGCGAGCATCTTGGCTCGATATCATGAGGAGCAAATATGGAGTGACAAAATCAGAAGAATGAGTACATGGGGAACATGGGGCTTGATGGGGGTCAACATATTGTTGTTTGTCCTATTTCAGATCGGAGTGGAGCCGTGGCGAAGGAAGAGGCTGGTCAAGGGGTTTGAGGAGAAGGTCATGGAAGCGCTGGATCGAGAGGGACTGTCTAAAGGCTCGGCTTTGGGGGAGGAGCGAAAGGAAACTGGTGGGTCCAAAGCTATTGATGCAATATTGAAATCGGAGCAAGAGTTAACGGAGTATGTGTTGCCAAACGCTCATTCTCTCCCTGGGGATTCTACGCTTGCAATGACGGTGGAGCTATCGCCTATCAGTCCCGAAATTGAGGAAATGCCCGAGATACCCAGGACGACTATCGAGGCCGTCCGAGAAAAGATACGAGACATGTTCAGCGAACGGGAGATTGTTTTGCGTCGCGTGGATTTGACAACAGCTACCCTCGAGGGCGCTGCTGCAGGCGTAGCATTCATCGGTGTTCTTGTACTCCTACTGCGGCCACAATGATCTGGCTTACCCCTGAGTATTAGCCTATTGTGCGGCATCGACAATGTAATAATCTAATCATATTGCTCCAGAGTAGAGCCCGCCCCTTGACAAATCCCACTTCTCTGCAAGCACATCGCCCCTCAGGCCCATCCCATACCTTTCTCTAACATCTGAACTCTACACTGTCATCACCAGTACCTCATGACGATCGTTAACGGCAACCCACATGGGCCGTTTTCAGCATACATTGTCAATTGACTCCTCAGAAATATGATATGTTCAAAAGCACTAGGCAAACTTTAAAAGGATTTGTTGAAATATTGGGAGCATGTCTTCCCACAGGGCCCATCTTTAATATATTGACCATCAATCCATCAGGAACTTCAAGAAAGCCTCCGCGATGAGAACCCCATCATGAGGGTTACCCACCCTACCCATAGCATCTCTAAAAACCTCCTCATTGAAAACGCCCTGCTCCCTCCTCTTCGTCAACAACTCCCTAACGATGTCCTCCGTAAACTCAGGATGTCCCTCAACAGTAATGACCTTCTTAGGTACATACATCCCCTGCACCTTACACAGACCAGAAGAACCCAGCTCCTCCACCCCCTCGGGATAGTAGTACACAAGATCCTTATGCATCTGAAAAATGCTCTGCCTTTCATCAGCTCCATCCCATCCCAACAGCAAGCAAGGACGACATACCAACAAGTCCTTACCCCCAAACAACTCCTTCCCCCTCCCCGTCTGCTCAACCTGACACACACTGACCTCCCACACCGCACCTTCGCTCCTCGCGACCTTAGCTCCTAACGCTCGTCCCACGATCTGATGCCCAAAGCACACCCCAATAACCCTCGGTCGTCCCCGCGCAAGACACTCCTGTGTAAACTCCACCAGTCTCACCACCCACGGGTCATCGCTAAAAGAATCAAAACCTGCCCCCAGTCCATCAGCCCTTCCCACACCCGCCGCAACGCGAAAGGGAGGGAACCCACATACGACTCCCGGTAATCAACACCGCGTCCACATCCTCCATGTTGGGATACCCCCTCCGCCGTTTCCAACTGTACATCCCGCCCATTTCCTCCTCGCCCCCTTCCTCGCCTGTAGTAGTATTCACGACGTCATAGCCAGTCAGATGAATGTTTTCGCACGGGAAGGAGATGGCGTCGGCGGCTTTGTGAAAGAGGGAGGTGAAGACGCCGCCATAGGAGCCGTAGAGGGCGCAGGTGCCGGTGAGAGGAGTATCGGCTTCGAGGATCGCGATGTGCAGGTGGGGATGGGACATGGCTGTGAGGTGTTGAAAGAGAATGGCTTGGTTAAGGCTTGGGTTATGACGTGGCATTGATACTGGTTGATCTAATGCAAGACATCTTAGCGCTGGAGTTGGCGGATATCTTCCACAACCGCAAAGAGTTACGAATTCTTCTCCGACATTCCACTACGCCAACAAATCTGAGTGCTTTAGGTACCAGCGTGCTTCGTCAATCCCAGATCGTGCCTACCATGATGACTGTGCTCGTCTCCCGTTGCGCGCCGGAGTGCGCGCGCCGAAACAGTGCGTGGCTGTTACCTCGCCCACTCTATTCTTCCCGAACACTCCTGTTCCATGAAACTCTTGGACGTTTTACAGCCAGCATAGAGTATGGGGTCTTGAAACAATTGAAATGAGGCTCGTTTGATGTTTACATTTTATTGCCTCACACAGCCGTTGGAGCGCCCTGTGTCGGCCCCTTCCCCTTCGAACAGGAGACATGTTGCCACAATTTTCGTCACTGCGGAAACTCATCTCTAACAGCCCCTATATTTTCCCAGAGCATACGCCGGTCTGTCTCTCTAGGGCCATTCTCATTGGCTAAAGCTTCGAGGTCTATAGGCGCCGAATGGTCGATGATCAAGTAATCGGTGTCAAGAATGATGCGCCATATTTTGATCACATGATTGGAGGGAACACCTGCTAGGGCGTCAACTGGCTGATGCTTGATGCCCGTAGCCGCTGAATGCATGATGTTTTTAGAAGCACAAGAGGACCTGGAGGAGCAGTCATCTATCCATGTTTGGTTAATAAGTTGCTTGGCTATACATATAGATGTGTGCATGTCAAGGCCAGAAGCGAGGTCCTCAGACAGCTTGATGCTTGAACACTCCTTTGCAAGCCTTCTCTTCAGGATACGTGAAGAAAACTTGTCATGTCTTATTCAGGTATGCTAGATAATGCCCACGGGCCAACATGGTCTGAGCTAGCGAACCCTCTTGAAACCCTCGCTGCCTGTGACGGAGACTATATGGGGGGTCGATTCAGCCGTTCACCGTCTGCCCATTCATCTTCTGACATTACCCAACCTTGGAATACGAGACCCGCGAGTCCGAATCAGCTGGAACGAGATAAAGAGACAAGGGATCGAATGCAATCAAGTGTCTACAACCAATTCCTAACACAGACACAAGATGAACGGAATCGAATCTTTTCTGCCGAAAGCAAAGGACTTTTCAAGTTTACCAAGAGATTCAATTTCGACAACGCGGCCATGGCAAATGTTAAGGATCGGTGGATCCAACAAGGTATCTGGAACTCGAAATGGAAGATTCTAGTCGGTGCAAGATGGAAACATGAAGAACCAGTGGAAACGGATGCTAATGATGTGATGCACCATGGACAGAGGCAATACACTTTGCAAAAAGGAAATTCGCTCGACACGACATCGCAAGTCGAATCTAACACTAAGACAGGGGATGAATTTGACAGCAGGCTCATCAGGCTACGCGAGCGGGAAGCTTCACGGCCCTGCTACCAATTTGTTCACCAATGCTGCAAGGAGCGCGAATGGATTCGATTGGGACTAGTTGCCTCAGTCGAGGGTCAGAATGATGAAAAGACGGCGTACCAAAGCGTCAAGTCGCGCTGGGTTGAAACTGGGATTTGGGATCCTGATTGGTTCCATTTACCAGGTCCATCTTGGAGACATGAAATGCCTCGCAGGTACTTACGCAAAGACCAAGGAGACATCGAAGACGACCCTCTAAGAATTCCCACTACAAAGCCAGCAGAGCACAAAGATCTCTCTCATTCTTACCATGTAGTTGCGCACGAAGGGTACCCGCCGCCTCCTCCACCAGTGAACAAATATGTCCCAACTGATGAAGAGATCCTGTTTCATTTCGCTCCTTTGAAAGTTCGTGCAGTACAAGACGACACTCGCAAGAAGGATGCCAAAAGATCCTCTTCCAGCAATCCACAAGTGGAAGTCTCTCAGTCATGCCTCAACGACGTTCGCAGTCAAGAAATCTCTCTAGAGGACCAACGGAAAACACGGAAGTGGAGCAAAAGAGGTTCGCCGCCATGTTCATCCAAGCTCTTGAAATCAACGCTGGCAAGAAAGCAACGTCGTCCTCGGCTGCCCTCTTCGCACGCTATGGCGCTGAGGGGAAAGAATGTACGCAATTCCTCAGAGACACAGACAGCTCAACAACATAGTGGTGGCCACCCACGTCATTATGCAACGCATAAAACTCCACCTTTCAGTAAAGACATAGACTATATGGATGGCCGGACCTCCAGAACACAGCGAAAGTCAACAAAGGCCCGAGCTGTTCCCCAAAAAAGAACTACGTCTAGATTACGCCAACCTGGGGCGGCTACAAAGCCTAGGAAAACTTGACCAAGTTGGCGAGCCATCGGTCAGGTAAGAGGATAAGAGATTTCGATACAACACACTGGAAAGAGCGGTATAGTGCTGGTACCTGTTTCTGGCCCTTGATTCCAAAAGGATGGTAAGCCTACATAATAAGTGCTTCACCATGGAGGCGCGAGCGTACATGTCGAGATGTCTCAACTTCATTTTTCACGTATGCCACTTCCTTGTAGTTGCTCGAGATGAGCCTCTAAGCGTGTCAAGTATCATCTATTGTCCTTAATAAAGTTCCTACATCTGTGTACTTTTAGATCTGTCGAGATGCTCTCAATCCTGATCAATCCAAAACACCACAAGCAATTCCTTCCTCTGGCGCGTCGCACAACATCTTCCGTCTCAAACATACTTGGAGCGTCTTTTCAAGTCAGGGTTTGAGTTGCATTTCATGCAGTACTGCCTGCATCGAAGCCCGAAACGGGACACAGATTTAGCGCCGAGCCCCCAGCTTTTGCAGCAGGATCAGTACATGCTCTGCGTCTCAGGATACCGACCCATATGAAATTCAAGTTCACCCCTTGGCGCCTCGCCCACAATTGTATCGTGTGTGAGGAAGATTCTCTGATAGCTTCTACAAGTTTCCAAATAGCAGCTACTGGTCATCTATGCTCTCGCAATCTGGCCATTCTAAGTGATCGTAACAAACTGCAAAAGTGTCATGGCTTTCCATATGAACGGGCCACGCCCTTCTGAGTTGGTGAAATCCCTCGAAGCACTCGCAGGCCTAGATGAAGATGATTTGGGTACCCGTTTTAGCAAACCTCCTCCTTCGTGTATATCGGGCACATCGACAGAGTACGAAGATACTACTGAAAGACCTGCACATGAGGAAGAGCAAAACAGGGAGACGACAGAACTTGGCAACTCGTCTGTGTCTTCACAATTCTCCTTGCAGACTTCCGACGAGGAAGCACGGATTCTTGCTGCTAGAGACGAAGGCCTTCTGGACTATCCTCGTGGATTCAAAAAAAAAGAAGCTGCTCAGGCGAATGTCAGACTACGATGGATTGAGCAGGGGATATGGGACCAGAGATGGGGAGAGGTTGTGGCTGGAAGGACCTGGAAACATGAAAATACCCTAGACTTTTTACCGTCGAATCCCGTGGACGTCCGATCAAACGCAGTCGCTGGAATACAGAGCCACCCTCCTGGGGAAGCAAATGGATCTGACGGCACTGGCAAAGATCGTCAACTTGCAGACCAAGAAGCTGCCCAAGTCCATAAACGTGATACTTCTCGGCCATGCTATCAATTCGTCTATCAATATTGCAAAGAACGAGAGTGGATTAGGATGGGTTTGATCAATAATGTCAATCATCCAGACCTATCAGAGTGCGCTCAAGACCACGACCTGGATGCTATGGCTTACCAAAATGTACGCGGTCGCTGGATTCGAGAGGGTGTATGGGATGTGGGTTGGAGCTATCTACCTGGGCTCTCATGGCGCCATGAGAAGCCACGAAAATTTCCGTTCCCGGGTGAAGACTCCCAAAAATGGGAAGCTGCGAAAGCATCTGCAATGAAGACCGTCGACGGTCCTATCAACGGGTCTTACCCAATCGCCCCCCACGAAGGATACCCACCGCAGCCCGAACAATTTATCACGCCACCGCCCGATTGTGGTCTGCTTAATCAAGCTTACTCATGTATCCATGGGCCTGGTCTATTTGGCAGCGAAACCCAAGTTGGTCAGACGGCGCCACCACAAGTCAGCAAGCCAAGCCAAGACCCAAAGGAGCATATGCTGGATCAAGATCCAAAAGAACAGGGCATGAAGAAGCCAGGGAATCAGCGGAGGAAAAGAAGGCGGGATGAGAATGTCGGTCCCGACTCAAATCCAGACATCAAGAGCCAAGACGCCGTTGGAGGCAATGAGCGCCGCCATGAAGCCAAAGATGATGTCCCGACTGGAGGACCAGGCGCTTACCCAGAGAAGAAAAAGACACCTCGAGACAAGCAACGACTTGCGAAAGACACCGCCGTGTCCCCTAACAGTCGCAAGCTTCGCCCAAGGCACCAAAGCAGCACCCAAAAAGCTCTAGGATAACCCTATTCCTGCGGTCGGAGTCTCGAGCGCAAGCACTGGGAAGGCCCTCGCGGTATGCTCGAGCCAAACACCTAAATAACAATTATGCTTGGGCTTTCGACTTGAGATTGCATCCTCACTGCTGCAACTCTAGAGGCAAAATCAAATTCCTCTCCCAACAAGCAAGATAGGGCCCGAATATCATGGTAGGAAAGGATACATGGCGAAGAACTTAGCGTTCGATCATTGTTGGCTCAAAGACCACATCTCCATAAATAAGTTGGTCTGAATAGGAATTGCATACTCCCTCTCAGCTTACTTTCCTGTAGAAAAAGAAGTCTTAATACTTCCACGTTCGTAGCATTAGAACGTCGAATAGTGTGCCAAACCACAGGAATGAACCTCTACTACATCCAAATTTTCACAGACACTTCCAGTAGCCTTCCCCTGTACCAGTCTCATTGCCGCAAACTCTCACAGTCAATACTGTTGAAGCCTGATAGTACCATCATAAAATAGATAGGCAGAACCACGTATCCATCGATAAGTGCCCCCTCAAAAACCAACAAGACTCCTCCAGGGCACCCCTCCCTCCTCCACTCTCAACATTCGTACCCCATATCCCCTCCGTACTCCGCACCACGAACACGAGCATTAGCCGCCTAAATCTAAGCATATAATTACCAAAAATTAAAAGTCCAAGAAACAAAAAGAAGTGCCTCCTGGCGGAATCGAACCGCCGATCTTCTATGGTAGATGTCGGAGTCAGCATGGTTGGTCTATAAGGAGGTACGTAAAGGCCCGGGAGTCTACTAACCTCATGATCATAAACTTGCATCGGTACGAGTGAGACGCATTACCACTGTGCCAAGGAGGCGGGAGCTTCATCTCAGAATGCAAGATATGGATTCTCCACCTGTGACTTTAAACCAACAAGTGGTTATTTCATATTATAATACTAATTTTCTATTGACCTCCTGGTCGAGTTGCTTCGGCTGCAGTATAGCGTGAAGCAACGATCAAGAATCTCTAAGCAAGACTTCAGGTGACTGATGGTTCCGTGCGCTTGCATATCTACACGTCTGACAAACATACATTTACAAAATCCGTCGCAGCAAACGCTTCTGCCCATCCCCTTCCGGAACGCGCCGTCACTGGTGGGTATATCTCCTCACACGCCCTGACGAGCTCACAGCCTCGCCCGCGTCTGAATCTCCTTCCTCCCCCTCCTCTTCGGCTTCCCCTCGCTTTCCATATCAACCCCAGGCGCGGTTGCGCTCTCGAACAATTCCCGCCCGACCTTGTCCGCCAAGGCCAGCACGCGCGTGCTCACCGTAGCGCCATCGCGGCGGTTTTTCCCCTCGCGTCTCGACAGCGCGATCGTTTCGATGAACGACCAGAGTTTGCCTTGCGGGATGATACCGCCGCTCGGATCGCGCTTGGGCGTCCAGGCTTCGGCGAGTTTGATGGTGGAGGGGATTTTTTTGTCTTTGCTTTTGTGGATGAGGACGATGCCTTCTTCTTCGAAGAGCTGGAATGCGTTCTTCAGTGTCTCCTTGTTGACGGCTTCGAAGTAGGAGAGATCACCCTGGTGGTAGAGCGTCTTGCCCAGTATCTGCGCTGTGTTCTGCGTCTTGGTGACATCAAGCCATACGCTTCCTCTTTGGTGTAGAGGGGGTGTGAGGCCCATTAGGGATACTGCGCCTAGCCAGGTGGATTCAATGAAAGGCCAGATGAGGAAGCAGTAGAAGTCGAAGTTTTCGCGGCCGCTTGCACGTTCTTGGGGCGAGAGGCCGGCTGTGAGAACTTTGCCAGAGGAGCCGCGCTCGATGGTGATGACTTGATCTGTTTCAAGACCGCGAAGGGTCATGTCGAGATTGGTGAGGAGACCGGCGGTGGGGTAGATGAATTCGCCGCGGAAGAGCTACTTTGTTAGCACGGCGGTCGGTAGATGAGTGGAAGTGCTTACCTGCGATAGGAACGACACCTGGTCATATAGAGCGTCGAATGATATTCGTTGATTCTCCGGGCCACCGCCTTGTTTGACTTTTATGTACATCGCAGCAGAGACTAGTGCTTCTGAGATGAAGAGGTGAATCGTCATGTTCCTGTAAAACGAGAGCTGGAATCTATCAACGGCGTAATATGTCGTCTCTGGGAGACCAGCAATGACTCCCACTAGGCCGGACCCGAGAACTTCAAGACCGCGGTCCACGACTACCTCTGTTGGTGCGCCAGCGAAATGTGCTACTCGACCTCCTTTATTCCTCACACGGTCGCTTAGCCAATCAACACGCCGTATCAATTCGCTCTTGCCAACTCCGCGTCCTCGCAACGTTAGTAGCACTGTGCCGATTAGAGCAGTAGGCATCACGACTGAGACCGCGTTGATTTCAGAGAGGACTTTGAAACCAAGAGTCCGAAGAAGACGAATCTTGTTATCAGGATTGCTTGGATCCTTCAGAGAGCTCAATGATCGCGGACTCTCATTTGCACGGGCTTTCTGCTCAGAGATGAAGTCTTTCAGGCTCCAAGGCTTATGAAAGCGAACATCCACTCGTCCAAGTTTCAAGGAGAGGACTGATGATGCTGATAGGAAATCCTGCAGATTCTCCTTCGGCTTCGGCTGTCCGAGAAGCTCACTTACATAAGATTCTGTTTCAATAACTTTGTCATATTGCGTACTGACCGGGCAAATGATGGCGTCATCTACACGGCCTGAGACAACGCTGTCCAGGAGGAAGCTCAGAATCCCAAATTTCGGAGATAGTAGCTTTCCTGTTCTTGAACGGCCACCTTCGATGAAGCACTCGAAGTTGAAGCCATTCTGCAACAAAGTATCAATATAGGATTGCACTAATGTGGTGTAGAGAGCGTCGTCCCCGAAACTTCTTCTAATCCACATAGCGCCCGCATGTTGTAAGAATGAACCAACGACTGGGAAGTTGAGGTTGTCTCCCGCGACCACCGTAGGCAAGGCTATACCTAATCGATAGCAGATGATCTGAAGAGAGACATAATCCACATGCGAGCGATGGCAGGGCAGGAAAATGATGGAATGCTTCTTCTTAGCCGCTTGTTCTGCCACTGAACGAAGTCGGAGGACCTCTTCACTTGAAACATGGATGCCTTGGTGGTACGCCCGCGTGAGCAACTGCGTACAGAGATAATATGCCCCTCTGATGAACCTCTTGCTTTCCATTTTGCAGATCATCCCATCCGTAAGGTCTAGAGCCACCTCTTGCAAGCTCGTCTCAATTTCGGCCTTCCTCCGCACCTTGTTCCTGAATTTATGCATCTCATCCCCAAGCAAACCTTGCTTTCCCTCGACCTCCACACGCCGTTCCGCCAGATCTTCAATCCGTTTTCGAAGCATTGGCGTCCGCATCACCGCAGCCTTCATGTTCTCCGAGAATCCGCTGTAGAAGATTGGTTGACCGAGGACGTCATCGTAGGCGCGCCAGCCGTGACCAGAGACGTGGAGGCTGACTTCGCGGAGAAAGTCGAGTGGTGATTCTCGAAAGCGGGCCATATGCTCGACGAGATTCCTTTCCGAACCGTCTCGAGATGGGGGCTCGACATAGCCGCCGGGATGTATTTTGACTTGGTCGCCCAGTATGTCGAGGTCAGGGGCAGAGGTTGGAGACCCGTCATCTTTGGGGAGGGGCATGTTAAGTTTGCAGATGCTCATTTTAGTACACTCTTCAGGTCAGCGCATTGAACAGACGTTGCGCTCTGACTTCCAGGACCATTGTGACAGCCACTCAATCACTTCCACCGCCAGCTCCTAGAAAAAGTCATAGACAGGTTAAAGGCCGAGTAGGAAAACCCAGTCGGCGGACTTGATTGTCAAGGACTCGCGGGGTCGAAAATGTTATCTGGGACGTGGACCTTGGAACCAATCGTATCTCAATTTCTGCTGACTCAGCGGCGCTAGTGAATATCTTCCCCTGGTCCTCGCGTTGCTCGTCTTTTGAAGTCCTCGACCGCGCTCCAATTTGCACTCAATGGCCTCAGCTTGGTTGACCGGAGGTTGCGAGCCGTTTGTTATGCCTTAGGCCTTGCTGTGCTCTACTTCTTCGTATATGTCGATGTTGTTGCGTTAACCGAAAGGCATAGCCGTATTTGCACTAAGGCTGAGCAGCCTGCTGGAAGAAGTAATTCGATGGGAAAGGCTTCAAGCGCAACAGCCAATACGGTGGCTTCCTGTGGACGATATGTCTAAGAATCCAAGAGATTTGTGATGGTTGTGGGTTGTGTTTCCAACAATTTGCATGCTGCTATGGACTTGAATGATACGGAATCGAGTAATGTACGCTGACTAGACGAGATGTGTGTTCCATTTTTCTCGTGATCTTCAAGGATTTCTCCATGTTTGTTCCTTCGCCACTAGCTCGTAACAAAATGTGTCACAGTATAGACAGAAAAGGCGAGGCCAATCTTCCGCTGACATGATCTAGTACTTCGATTGGGCTCTTGGGTGGGCCAACCAACGCACGACATTAGCAAAGAACCCATTCATCTCCTCCAGAAATCTATAGTCGAATCCTTGAGTTTTCTGCTTGATTGCGCAGGGATCACCGATCAGGTTCAAGTCGCAAAAGTGGTGGAAGGAAGAATCCGTTAGTATACGACCAACGCCGACGGTGCGGCCGTCATACACGGACAGAGTGTTGATGGTCTTCGCTTTGGTGATTGACTTGTCTGGTTCGAATCCGCTTTCACAAAGCTTGCCTTTCTCCACAACCGTCTCATGCCCGCCGATAACGTTCCCTGTGGCGATGATGCGAGGCACCTCTTGGTGCTCCTCCTTTTTCGGGTACTCGACAAACTTCTCTCCTTTGAAGCTAAGCGTTTCGTTCAAGGTCCAGGGCTCCGACGTCTTCTGATCCACACCGCCAAAGCCGAGTACCTCACCCTCGTGGAAATGATCCGGAAAATGTTTCAGGACCCTTTGGAAACCCAAATCGAATGTCTCATGGATACCCTGGCCTGGCACAATCACAAGATTGAGCGGCTGTGGGATATTGTCGGATTGGTTGGTGAAGAGCCACTTGTCCTCAGTGTCCTTTTGTAAAGTGTCGGCGCGATCCTCCCCATGAACAGGCCAGTTTCGAGGAGCTTCTGGAGGTATCGAAGGATCATGATCGTCCCTTGCAAACCATTTTCGCATTGTGCGAACACGGGGAATTCGGCCACACATGTAGCAGCCGAGGCCTTCGTGGTCTCCTGATGCGAGCACGCCGCCACCATTCTCCATGAATCTAGCCAGCACAAGAAGCTCATCTTCTCGAATGGGAGGTCTCAGTTCCGAGTTTTTGGGATCAGCTTTGTTCGGACCATTGTAACCAAACATCCAGATCTCGTCATACACCCCCAAGTCAGCGACTGATGTCGCAAAGTCGAATTTACCCCATATGGTGGCGTCGAGGTCCCCATCACGGTGAGCAGTGTCTAGTTGGATAACTGGGTCGGTGCTCCCTTTCAACCCCTTCATGAGGTGAGAGATGGAGAAACTACGATCGTTCCGGTCTTGAGGGCCGAGGCTAAAATAGCCATCAACGACAAGCAAGAGGCGGATGCGCAACATTCCGAAAATTGGTGAATTGAAAGATGGGGCAGCCGGGGGATGATACACAACTTTGTTGTGGCTCCCAGCTTTGGAACAGGTGTGGGATACCTCAAGTATCTATGCTAGAGCGAGAGCTTGCGAGCTCCGATCTGCGAGCCGCCAACTTTTCGGTACTTGTCATGCCTGGCAACAAATCCTCAATGTGTGAAAATGGGTCTTTAGAAGCAACTACCTCTTTCGCATCCAAGACCTGCCAATAGCCTTTTACTTGCAGGAAAAGAGCATGATCACTTCTGTTTCGGTGCTCGCGCGTTCAGCCATCGTGCACCAAGCGTCCTATCTGGAATGTGCTGAAAGCCGCCGGAGGCAATGCGCTTTGGACTATGGATATCCGGCAACATGGCATGCCAGGTCTCGAACAAAGCCTCATGTTCCAGGAGCCGGTCTTGGCTTAGAATTCAGCTGAGCTTGATACTCGTGTGGCAAGCCATCGCACTAGATAGGCAGAGCTCTCGTACTTGGCCGGCTAGGAAGTACTTGTGCTGGACCAAGTCTGCACCCTCGCGCTAGGGCAGGCCACGTCAGCAACCTAGCAACGAGTATCCACCGGCGGCACGGGTGCATTCATCATAATTGTGTGATGGACAGAAGGTGATCCAATTGACTTTACGATTTGTGTGATGCCAAGGGTGCTGTGATACGGGAAAGGGACTCGCCCTTGGGGGACGATCGGCTTTTCGGGGCTAGGAGTCAGCCACAGCCAAAAATGACAGCTGAAACTGGACCATACTATTCCTTTCCGTCTGAAGCTCTTGCACATCCTCAAAACCAATTACAAAATTCAGTGTCTACCCCACATTACCATCGCTTCATTTGGGAAATTTCCCCGCTGAGGCGTGGGTCGCAGCCAGCTGAGACGACAATACACTCACCCATGCTCAGCGGTTCTAGAACCCACTCGCAACGAACACAGGCTAGTGTCTTCCCTTCTTGGAAGCAAGCAGGCCCACGCGCTACACAGTATCACATCCATCAGACTGGCCAGTATGCATCTGGGCCAACGACCGATTTCCACTTTTCTCCATGGGGGAGAAACCCATCTTTTACTCACTCCGTACTATGCCGCAAATAAGTTAGACTCTTGAGGGACATCACCTCGAGGAATGCATAAGAGAGTGAGCTTGCTGTTCTATTCAACAAGCTTTTGCTCGCCTGGAGACAGTTGGCAATCTTCGACACAATTTAAAGGCTCACACGGATCAGCATTTGTCATGTCTCAATCCAATGATGCAATCACTGCTCAAGCCTCGTACAGGTCTCGATGGGCTAGTATAGCGATTCGAGAAAACATCGCCGCCATCCAGAAAGCTATACCTTCTCTTGTAAGTACCCTGCTAGGGATAAGGACTGCGCTGAGTCAATGCACAGCCAAACGATGTCTCCCGTCACAAGCTCGTGCCTATTGCAGATACCCTCCGCCAAGACGATAGCGACGATAAGCCTTTGAAGGTCTGCATCATGTAGGTCTTTCCGGAGCCCCTTTCTCGTGTTGTAGACTCTTCTCGTATGCCGAGCCATATCTAGGGAGTATTTACTCCATAGGCATGTTACCTGGCTCCGGAGACTATTGTGGACATCAGTACTGACTCTGAAATCGTGAATCAGTGGAGCTGGAGTTGCCGGGCTCTTTACCGCTCTCATATTCGACCATTTGCGAGAGATTTGCGACCTCCAAGTTGATTACGAGATTCTCGAGAAGAATTCGGAAGAAAGGCTGGGAGGTAGGCTGTTTTCCTACTACTTCAAGGATGTGAAAGACCCGGGACCCCACGACTATTATGACGTCGGCGCAATGCGGTTTCCCGAAATAGATGTCATGAAACGGTAAGTCTCTGTGTGTGGAGAATCTACTTGTCGCTAAGAGAATGGAATTAGCACATTTGGACTATTCGAAAAAGTGTGTCACATGAAATTCAACAAAGGAGAGGACCCTGAGAGAGGCGACTTGATCCCGTATTACCTTAACGGACGCAATACACCTGAGCTCTACAATGACATTCAGGTCGTCCGCGGGGACAAAGACGACAAGCCGACCGGTAAAACTTTTCGCATTACCGGAATCCCTGACGAGTAGGTCTTCTAGTTCAAATTCAGATGTGAGCGTTAGTAAAGGGGAAAAATTAGGTACCTAGACGAGACCCCTGGGTTCCTTGTTGACGATCAGATCAAAGAATTCACCTCAAGATTTAAAGACACCATCAAGCCCGCTGCAGGCTGGAACTACCTCATGAAAAAGGGCGATCAGTTCAGCGTTCGCCAATTTCTGCAACAAATGTATTCTCCCCAAGCTGAAGTGAGCCAAGCGGACTTCTAACAGTACGCTAGATATGACTACGATACGATAGAGTGGCTGGAGACATACAGCTAGTATGATCGCCAAACCGTAATCAACGAATGATGCTAATCCGAAACAGTGGCAACCGCTGGTACGATCAAGCGTTGAGTGAGATGGTGCTTGAGGATCTCGACTTCAATCACAACAAAGACTGGTGGTGCGTGGAGGGTGGTTCGCAAGAGGTAGCTCACAGGATGCGTGCAAAGATCGAAATGAACAAGACGAGTATCTCTTTCGGTAAAGAGGTCACAGCAATGACAAGGTCCGGAGAAGATGGAGAGACCATTGATGTATCTGTCAAGAGTGAAGCTGCAAATCGTCATTACGATGCTGTTTTCAATTCAGCGCCACTTGGCACTATGCAACGAATGGACCTCTCGGGCCTCAATCTCAACTGGGGAACGAAGCAAGCCATACGCTCACTCGGATACGGTGCTTCTTGCAAGGTGGGCATTCGATTCAAGAATCTCTGGTGGATTGAGGAATTAGGCATCGACTCAGGCGGCGTAGCCAAGACCGACCTTCCACTTCGTGTCTGCGTTTATCCGTCGTACAATTTACGTGATAAGTGCAAACCTGGTGTTAAGGGCAAACCAGGTGTCCTACTCTGCTCCTACACCTGGTCACAGGAAGCTCAGCGCATCGCCGCACTGATCAATGGCAAATCTCCCCAAGGGGAGGAAGAGTTGAGGACTCTGCTTATCCATGACCTCGCCAAACTCCACTCCAAGACAGGAGATAACGCAGAATACAAGAGGATCCACAAAATGATCTCTGACTCCTACGAAACGCATTACGCATACGACTGGTATGCTGACCCAGGAACGACCGGCGCATTCGCGTATTTCGGCCCACAACAGTTTCGCAATATGTACCCTTGGATCACCCGCACCGACGGTAAGCACATCATCATCGGCGAAGCAGCCTCAGCACACCACGCCTGGGTTGTAGGCGCTTTGGAATCCGCAGTGCGAGGGGTGTACCAGTTCCTGTTCAAGCATTCAGATGTCAACAAAACAGCCCACAGGGCGCTGCAGAAGTATAACAAGGGCGAGATCAAAGGTCCGTGGGGTCCACTACCCTACGAGTATGACCGCGAGAAGGATGTGCAATACATGTCCACCTTGGAGAAGGGGAAAGTCCCAAAACGCGAGGGAGAACTCGCAAGAGAGCAGGTACTTTTCGAGACCATTCGACAAAAGCAAGGGGGGGACCAGCTTGTTTGTGAGGATGTCACGAAGAAGGATGTGGCGCCTCTGCTCGAGGCAGCTAAGCCCGCTTGAGCGAGGATCCGAAAAGGGAAAACCACTGCCTGATGTTGTGTTGCAAAAAATGCTTGGATAACGCTGTCATGCGAACTGTTTTTTTCTGCGTCTGCTCGAAATGCCAGTAACACGGTAACAATGCTCCATTCAAAACTCATTTCCCACTTTCCCAATATCTACTAGGCCTACAGACCCAACTCTCCAGCCTTGATCAACCCCTTTTTAAACATCGCCATCATCACACGCGCACTAACCCCCAAAACATCCGTCCCTCGCAGCCTTCCCCCCCCAGCCCCTTTTTCCCCACATCACATACTCAAACCGAAAACCCCCCATCATTCCCACACCTGGCACTCGTCCCCCTCCGCCCGCCTGCCATCCCAATTGCCACACATTCGCTTACCCGAATAGCGACCAGCCAAAATAATCGATTTCACCCACCATCAGGAAATTTGGGATTGTGGAGGTGCGCGATGAGGCGGCCGTAGAAGGCTTGCATGCCTTCGAAGCCTTTGGCGCTGCTGTGGATGGTTGCGCCTGTAGGGTTTTGGAGTGGGTGGGGTGCACGCATGGGAATCTAAGCGCAGTATCCGTTTTCTGGGAAAGGCCTGAGGGCAGAATGCAATGTGAATGTTTCTAATGCTCAATGAGAAAGATCTAACTTTTCTATAAGGGTTTTTGGAGTTCAGCTTTTGGATAGCAGGCTCCGCAGCTGTAGAAAAAGCCACCATCAGATATCAGAAATGCCCCTCGCAGTGCCCTTCTCTATGCCTTAGCCAACGAGATCAACGTTCTATCTCATTACTTCTGGAAAACCATCACGGCATAGCGGAATGTCCCATTGGCGTATCCTCTCCGCATCGCACGAAATGCTTGAAGAAAAGCCAATCCATCCCGGCCTTGCGTAATAGCGAAGGCCCACAAAGCGGGTGATTGAACCAAGGACCATGATATGTCCCTGTGTGAGGCACACTCAATCAGAAACGTAATATCTCACAGCATTGATCGACTCACCAGGTCTTGGAAACCTTCTCGCTGATGTCGCGCGGATTTGCGAAAATACTCAGATCAGCCTGTCTCGCATGCTTTACGTAGTCCGATGGTGTACACAAAGGCGGAAGGAGCATTCCGTCTTTCAAGAGGAAGTCAGCTTGCTGATAAGTTCTAGCTAACAATGGACTGACCTTCAATTGGCTTGATATCAGCTTCCATTTGTGCGTCCTTCAATCCTTCCGCCTTGAACCAGTCCGCGACAATCAATTTACCACCAGGTTTCAGCAACAGCGAGGCATTTTGAAAGAACAGCGCCTTGTCCGGTAAATGGCTCATTGCCTCTGAAATCCATACACAGTCGAATGCAGTCTTCTCAGGCGGTTTGCTGAAAAAGTCACCCATTTTCTCGGCATCGAGCTCCACGAAAGACACCTCCCCATCGTTCAGCTTGATAGGCGCCGTAGATTCAGCTTGGCTTTCACCGTTGCCAGCTTCCTGCGCTGTAAGGTTTCTTGCCATCTTCACCTGCTGACCGCTGATGGTGACCCCGACGACTTTGCATCCCTTCTCCTTGGCCAGATAGCGTGATGTACCACCTATTCCACATCCAACATCGAGGACAGTGCTCCCATTAGGAATTTTGGAGAGGTCGAGCAGGAGATCAATAAGACGGACCTGGGCCACTTCTTTGTTGTCCGTTGGGTTGACGAAATACCCATGATGAATATGTTCACCCCTTTTTCTTAGCGAATCGTTGTGGATACGTCGAAGGTATGGCTTCCACCGAGCACATACCAGAGGGACAGATAGTATTCAGAACATATTTCGTAATGATGTCTGATGCGGTCTTTCAAGGCGCTAAAGGAACCGATAGCTTGAGGCTCGGGCGTCTCGTAATCTTTACTGATATCTTGGGCTGAGACATGGGAGGGTACATCGTCATGATATGCTGGATTTGGTGGCCCCATTCTTGCCTGGCAGGGAGTAGGCCGAATTCAATGCTGTGGAAGTTTTGTAACGGGCCTTATTTGAGAGTGTGGTGGAATATGGCTGGACTCTGAGTACTTTGTGGCTACGCCGGGACAGGGAGTCGTTGGAAATGAGTTTCCGCAATATTCTCTACATGCGCAGCGATTTCCCGGCGCAATACAATCCGTTGAGACAACAGAAAATTTGACAGACACGTGACATGGTTGCTAGACCCAAAGAGGTAAGGTTTCTCATCCACGTTTTACATCGGCCCCTCGGGCAATGACATGTCGATGAGCGTGCTTCCCTTGTCAGACAAACACATCTTGCTCTCAAACCACCACATCTAAGGATCATACCTTACGATCACAGCTCCATTGCAGCTAACAATACGGTCGAACCTCTCCTACTGCATTCAAAAGCAAGATTGTTTGTTCGCAAGGCACTCGACGGGCGCCCCAATATCCAGCATGGGAAAGCCCCAGACTCTGCCCCTGCTCCCACTGCCCAAAGGATCGGTGCTTCTGCCTGGTATTACCCTTCGTGTGCCTTGGAATGGCCGACCAGATATAGCGGCCCTCCTCTCCACAGTTTACAATACAGATAGGCGCCTACGACCCGACGCAACGACCATATCGATAGGTTGCGTGCCCATAAATTCACCCCTCTTGAGATCCGATGGCCAACAGCTGCTCGAAAATTCCGAGCCGAGCAGTCAGCAGCAGTCTGATGAGGCTAGTCTCAATCCCGGCTACGTTGATCACCGGAAGCTCTTCATGTACGGCACTGTGGCAAAAATATCGGGGGTTCAAGGGCGGAGAACAGAAGATCTGTGTTTGATTGTGGAGGGAGTGAGACGCTTCAGGATTGATAGGTTTACACAGATGAGGCCATACTTTGAGGCTGAGGTGGCGCATCTCGAGGATACAAATGGTATGCATCAATCATCCGTTAGATGTTGATACTTAATTGATTTGCTTCATAGTCACGCTTTCTGAATCCGGAGAGTACTCCGGGAAACTTCCCAGGGATGTGTTTTCTCGCCTCAAAGAGCTTTCACTCGAACTCCTGGGCCTCGTCCGAATGTCTGCCTTTCTACCACGGTCGTCTACAATCCTTTCACCATTCCTAATTCGCCGACTTGAACTCTACGTGGACAAGAAGGAGTATGAAGAAGCAGGAACCCTTGCTGATTTCATGGCAAATGTCGTGGAAGCAACTTTAGAAGATAAGCTGCGAATTTTGGCCGCCGTCGACCCAGAAGTCAGAGTGAAGCAAGTGATAAACCTCCTGCTTCGCCAGATCGAAGGAACGAGAGGCAGGAATAAGATCACTGTGACCACTACAAGGATTGAGCCAAAGGTGTTGGACATCAAAAACATCTCCCAGAAGGACAGGGAAGCCGTTTTACGCAAAGCTTTGACCGGGGTAGGAGCGGGCAGTATGTCTGGCCCTTCTAATCTAAATGCTGGTGATGACGACGAGGAACCAAACGAGCTGGAGGAGCTTGCGAAGAAGATTGCTGATGCAAAATTAACACCTGAAGCTCAAAAGGTCGCAGACCGAGAGTTGAAAAGAATCAAGAAAATGAACCCTGCACAAGCAGAGTATGGTGTTTGCCGAACGTACATTGAGACTCTCTCTGAAATTCCCTGGTCTAGAAGCACGGAAGATCAACTCGGTGCAGACACACTAAAGCGCGCACGCAAACAGCTGGATGATGATCATTATGGTCTAGAGAAGGTCAAGAAGCGCCTATTGGAGTATCTTGCGGTGCTGAGACTTAAACAAGCTGTCAATGCGGACCTTGAGGCCCAAATAACCAAAGCTCAGGAGGAAGCAGCGCCTTCTGAGAGTAGCAACGAGAAAGACTCTCCAGCCGAGGGTACTGACATTGATACAACTAAAATACAAATCCTCCGGAGCAAACGCCGAGTCGACAAGTCGCCGATACTTCTATTGGTAGGCCCTCCGGGCACAGGTAAAACCAGTCTGGCAAAATCTGTCGCCACGGCTCTAGGTCGCAAGTTCCACCGCATTTCTCTTGGAGGAGTACGTGACGAAGCCGAAATCCGTGGCCATCGACGGACTTATGTTGCAGCCATGCCTGGGCTAATCGTTGGTGGTCTGCGGAAAGTTGGTGTCAATAATCCGGTATTCCTTCTTGACGAGATCGACAAAGTGGGAGGCAGCAATTTCCACGGCGATCCTTCGGCTGCCATGCTAGAAGTCCTCGATCCCGAACAAAATCACACCTTCAGTGACCACTACATCAACATTCCCGTCGATCTAAGTAAGGTGCTATTTATAGCCACAGCAAACACCCTTGACAGCATACCGCCTCCGCTCCTCGACCGCATGGAGACCATTTCTCTCAGTGGATATACCACAGTTGAGAAACGACACATAGCGAAACAGCACCTCATTCCAAAACAAATCAGCACGAACGGCCTTTTCCCCGACGACATTGGACTCCCGGACGAGGTCGTTGACACAATCATAACATCCTACACCCGCGAATCTGGCGTCAGAAACCTGGAGCGCGAGATTGGTTCTGTATGTAGGTATAAAGCAGTAGAATACGCCGACGCTAAAGACGCATCCATCCTACAAACTTACAAGCCTCTTGTCTCCGTCTTAGACCTCGAAGAGATCCTCGGCATCGAGCGCTTCGAGGAAGAAATTGCCGAAAAGAAATCTGTTCCCGGCATTGTCACTGGCCTTGTCGCTTACAGCAGCGGCGGCCAAGGCAGTATTCTCTTTATCGAAGTGGCCGACATGCCTGGATCAGGCCGCGTCCAATTGACAGGCAAACTCGGCGATGTGCTCAAAGAGAGCGTGGAGGTTGCCCTCACGTGGGTGAAAGCCCACTCTTACGAACTAGGGCTAACGACCGATGCAAACGCGGACATCATGAAGAATCGCAGCGTGCATGTGCATTGTCCAAGCGGTGCTATACCCAAGGATGGACCTTCCGCTGGCCTAGCTCACACTATTGCGTTGATCTCGCTATTCAGTGGGAGGGCGGTACCGCCTGAGATCGCGATGACTGGCGAGGTTGGCTTACGAGGGCGAGTCATGCCAGTGGGTGGTATCAAAGAGAAACTTATTGGGGCGTTGAGGGCTGGAGTGAAGACTGTGCTACTGCCTGTGAAAAACCGCAAGGACGTCAAAGATCTGCCACAGGAGGTCAAGGATGGCTTGGAGATCGTTCATGTTGGGTGAGTGTGACATCCACTAGTTTCTGCAAGACTTGTTTATACTAATCTGCGATCAGACATATCTGGGAGGCGATGAGACACGTATGGCCTGACGCTCATTGGCCTGGCGAACAACATCTTTCCGGGATCGAGAGCAGATTGTAAATGTGGCTGAGATGCACATAGTCCCTGTCAATAACAAATACCTCCTCAACCATCTTCGTACTCGAAATTCGCAGTATCCTTGGAGGTTCTGTTATGAAATTGCGGGCATTCCTTGTATACTGACCTTCATAGCCCAGTGCTACTCTGGCGCTGTATCGGACCGCCCTCTGGGATGTTGATCTACAGTCGCTGCACCAATTTCCAAGCGGAGCGAGATGTTAAGGCTCCCGAAGGAACTACTTGCCAGCTCAGTATCTAAGGTAGCCTTAGAAGTCGAAGATGACTCATTCACAAGGCTGACTTTGCGCGCACGTGGTCGCTGATGGTAAACAGCTAAGTTTTTTGGGGGGCGAAAAGTTCTTTCCAACCCCTCTACACTTGACACGCGCGCTATCTTCAACATTTCCATCATCGTCAGGCCTTTGATTGGGCCGGCCTTAGACACAAGGATCAGATCTTGGGTCGCAATAATACCAGGATCCACCGAGTTACTTAAGGATTCCCTTCCCAAGTGCAGAGCGTGGAAAGACAAGCGTACTGACTCGCTTCATATGCCACCCGCTGGCCCAATGCGCTGTTGGGTATAGTCCAATGGTGGAAGCCAACTAATGCCTCATCCCATCTACGATCTTATCCTCGGGTTTTCCGCCGGCATATTCATCCTGAGCTTTCCGTACCAACTGACGCTGCGGTGTGCTCAGTTACAGGGTGGCACATGCTCGAGCCCGGAGAATTCTCATGCGAATTGACCGCTTAGCAAGGGCATCACTAAGGGAATGTCCCTTCTTGGTTCATACTTACTGATTTCTCTGAGGCCTTTGCCATGCAGGACACGGGCAAGGCTTTCTGCTATCCTTGGAAGCGGGGTATAACCCACCCTTGAAAGCAAATTATAATCCCATCTCAATTATCTCCAATGCGCAGTTCTCATCGAGCACGCACGCACACACGCACCAGAGCTAAGGACTTTCCTCCTCAGCCATGACATCTACGTTTTCCAACCAACCCGGGGGGCGAAACACGACTTCCCAGACATTTTCCAAGCACGGACGCACATACGAGTGCACGTGCGACTGTGCATTCACTCTTCGAAAGATCCGGTCGAATAATCAGTACATGGAGCTCTGGCCGTCTCTCTCGTCAGCATTCCACCGCTGTTGTAAGAAATCGTCGAAGACCCACAATCTCATGTTTCAATTCTCAGGCCCAGATATCTTTCATTGCACATATTCAACAGCGGCTCATCTGGTGACGGTTACCTGTGCTCCTTCTAGCAAGTCTTTATGATTCATCTTTCCTTACCAGAAGATGCATTTTGACCTCATACGTCTTCTCGCTGCGTGCAGTATCTCAGAGGTAGTTGCGATGACCGTACCGCCAGCTTCTCCTCTGCTGAAATTGCACTCACATCCACCATATGCCTATATCAACCCCAGACAGACTGGCGAGATATCTGCTCGTGCAGGTCCCTGGTCCAATATCTCTTGTACGGCTTGGAATATCACTACGCAAGCGCCTCGACTCCCTTTGGGGCCATTGGGCATCTCCCCTAGTTCTCTGGCAGACGTCTCGTTCAAATTATCTAATATCACCTCATCGACCCAAGTAATCTCGTTCTCGTCAATACCATCTATTTCGACCACAACTCCTGAGACAAACGCCTCGAGTACAGCCGCCAATATCAATACTTCGACATATGCATTTCCACCATCTCCAGCACCCTGCAATTCCGCAAGTGGTGGGACAACCACCTCAAGCACCGTCGCCAACACCACGACATCGGCACCAGCATTCCAATCACCTTCAGCATCATCGACCGCTACCACCAGCACATGGACACAGATCTCCAGCACAGCTTCCAACCAGATCACAGCCCCACAAACGCTCTCGTCCTTTCCAAACCCATCTGCTATGAACACAAACTCCTGGACCAACACCACCAGCACCAAAACTCCGAGCACCGCCTCAAATACCCCCTTCACCCTCAGCGCACCATCCCAAGCATCACCCTCGCCACCAACAATCGCACCCCTCTGGAAAACTGCCTCCTGCTCCATGCCCGAAGTGACCGACGCGCGGATCAATCAGGAACAGCGCTGGAACGCCGTTGACACCGAGGGAGCCTGGAACGCTGCCGGTGAGCTATTTTCTTTCCCTGAGTTGATACGCGGGGGTTTTAGGAAGCAAACGTTTTGCTTTACGTTATCGTATGATATACACGACCACCGGTGGTGGAGAAGGGGGAGGTACGGTTCCGCTCAGCGGTGCGGATCGAGTGGGGAGGATCTGGGTTTGTGACTAGTAGAGGACTGCAATTCTTGCATGCTTTTGACAGTCTCGGCCGTATTTTCGTTTGCTTTCTTGCCTTCTTCTCTCCTAGCAGCGCAGGGAATCATCTTCCCAATTCCGCAATATCGCAAGACTTTGCGCGCTCGTGATCGGGTTTACATATCTCCTAGGGCGTAGAGAGCGCATCACTGACTCCCACGCTCATCCAGTCCTCTACGCGACCACGGCACCAACCGGCAACCTGACCTTCCCGCAAATGATCGCCAATTTCTTCCAGGGTCCGGATAACACGCAATGCGAGCAGACCTCGGCGCGGGATCAGTGTTCGGCGACCGTGGTGTGCGATCAGGTGAACCACCCCGCAGGGATGTTCATATTGAACTCGTTCACGCTTATTAGTGACGTACGTGGGCCCTTTCTTCCAAGAAGAAGTAAAGTAGTAGGGAAGGAGCAGGGGCTGATATGGTTGTGGGAGAGATAGTTGAACTACAACATCTACGACGTGATTTCCAAGGCCGCGACGGTGGTGTCGCTGCAGATCGGCACGTTCTCGACCACGTTCGCGCCGATTAAGGATCCGCAAAAGGCCTTGAAAATACTGCTGGATATCATTGGACTGAGTTTCGCGCTGGTGGCGAGTCCGGTGTGGAATATTGGTCTGTTGCCCTGAATCCGGATATCCTATTTCTGGAGGATGAGGCTAACTTTTTGGATGACAGCGCTTAAGGCAGTTCCGTTCTTCAAGACTAGAGGGGATCTGCTTGGTACGCTGAAGGACAGTGTGAATCCGATTGTGAGCAGTGGGCTTACTACCATCAAGGACGGGGGGCTTTCGTATGTCTCTCCCCACTCATGAAGCAAAACATGGCTACTGATAACCAGGAACTAGTGGTGCGGTAGTGGCAGCGACATACGACCTTGCTACCAATGTTGGAAATATGATCACTATGTGGTCAGCTGCTGTTGCGGTATACAACAAAAATCTCTTCAACGGGAGTCCGGCCTCGATCGCGCTGCTGCACACCCTAATCTCCCCTGGAAAGGTGTTGCAAGCGGGCTTCGGCATCGACGAGGGCAATACGACGCTACTAATTGAGAGAGCTATCTACGGGAACCTGATCCCAAGGGCGTGGGCCAGAAGTAATGAGGATTTGAACCCTTTCATCCTGAACTCGGAACTCCCCTGCAGCACCCAAGATCCCTTCAAGAGCCATTTGGACCCGGCTGTGGGGAAGAGCAACTCGGTTTGTTATAATGGGATGCTGTATTACCTGCTGCAGGTCTCGGGGAAGTATGGGCCATGCGTTTCCCAAAAGCATTGCAAACATGGGAAGTTCACCGCGTTGCCTGGTGCGAAGACGTTGGATGGGAGTCAGTGGGGTGGGATATCGAAGGATGATTTCGTTGTTGGGTATGTTTTGACTATCGGCCCTCCCTCAAACCCACTTCTTGCTATCTTAGAGGCGTGCAACCCACGAAGCAAGTTCCTCAGTCATTAACATTGTCGACATGCAGCTCGCTAAATTCGTGGACGGCGAACAACAAGCAAAACGGCTGGGGCCCCCCAGATCTGACTACTGGGACCGCGCTGACTGACATCCTCGTTAACGGTATACGCGCCGTGGGTGTGAGTATAATACCAGTATGCACGGCGGCGGAGGCGTTCGGGGTGTGGGAAAAAGCCCATCCTAAAAAGAAAAAGTCGGCGCACTATCCCTGCCTTTGATGGCTTTGGCGGAAAGTGGGTGGGGGTGACGAGTCATGATGTTTATGTTTCTAGCCTTGGGCGAACACATAGTAACATAATACCAGCTTTTGTGGTGATCATGTTGGCACAAATTCGCCTCCAGTATCGCTACTTACAAGCATCTTCTCCAAAATTCGAGGATTCAATGGTGTCGAGGAGCTTGCGGTGCCTGTGGGCGGTACGACCACGGTCTTTTGGACAGCCTTTGCCTCTTCGTCCCTCGCCTTCTCAGCTCCCACCGACCATCGAAAGGCACCCAGGGCTGCATGCGTTAGGTACAAATTCCCCAACACGGAATTCGGATACCATTTCCATTTCCCTCTCCCTCTGAGCCTCATTCCTTTCGAGATACAGCCAAAAACAACCTCCCGAAACGCACAAACACCACATGGCGACCCCAGCTACATCTCCACCAAGATGGTCGGTCAAAGGCAAATATCCTTCGACAACTCAGCAGGTAGTTCAAGAACAAACAATCGATATCCCGTCAGACGCACCCACGAAGTTTGATTGCATCCCACCCTTTCCAGAATTGGCTCCGAACATTGTCGTTTCTGGGCCCTATCACGCCCTGCGTTCAATTCCCCCCCTCATTCAGGACCTCGTCGTGTATAGTAGGGAGCCTTGCTCCATCCGCCATCAGTCAGACAATTCCTTCCTGATTTCATTCCCCTTGGTGGTTTCACACATTCATTACTCACTGAGATTGGCCCCATGATGCATCCGCCGATCGACTCATAGGACACAAAAGACGAGCCAGAATTTGATCGGCGGCAGCAGCAGCAGTAGCGACCCCTTCCGTCTCCAAAAGTGAGTCTGATCATGAGGTCGCAGCAGGCACATTGGGCCATCGGTGATCGGATCGATATCCCGAAGTCGCGGATGCTTATCTATCAGCGCAAACCGGCTTATGTGTGGAAGTTAGTCCGCCTTCGAGTTCCCGCGTGTGACGAGAGAAGCGGCGCACAGTGTGCAGGAACAGGCAAGGTCGATCGAGGGAGAGTGGTTTGAGAGTGAATTGATGCGAATGGGGTTGGTTCGGACGTGACGTCGTTATACGAAAATACTGTACTATTGAATGCGGAAGCCGGCTCTCTGCTTGTTTGGTCCAGTATATATTTACATCCGGGACCGGACAACAGCCAGGGTAAATGTATCCTGTACGGAGTAAAGTATTCCGAAACTAAACAGAGTCTGAGCTCGCGGAGCTGAGAAGGGGTATCTGACATCTGTCAACTCTCAAAACGCGGTATCAAGGGAAACGCAGTATCATCAACAAAGCCTCCCAAAACGCCCACGCTTGCAGTCATAATGAACCCACCAACCACGGGATCCAGCATCCGACGAACAATCACCGACGATGCGCAGCAGTCAAACTCGTCACGGACGTAACATCCGAAGGATCCCGCAGCTTCTGCGACGTCCTCCGGCTATTAAACCTTTCCAGTTTCCCCCCCACACCCCCCCCAACACCCACATCCCCCTTGGCCAAACTCGTCATGCCCACCCCACCACCACCACCACCACCACCGGCAGCGTCCAAGTCGCCCCAGTAATCGCTCTTGCGAGGCAATTCCTGCTTACCCACGACCGCGCGGTAGAGGTTGCGACACGCGGTCTGCGACGTGATGATGTAGACGCAGGCATTCCAGAACCCTTGCAGGGGCAGCACGAGCGCTTCGACGTAGTTGGCGCCGAAGTTGAGGGTGTTGGGGTGGGCGAGCGAGTAGACGCGGTTGATGGACGAGGGCACCCAGGAGAGGAGCAGGGCGCAGAAGAAGAGGAAGGCCACGCGCGCGTAGAGCCAGGCGTCCGGGTTGGTTTCTTGGAGGGCGGCGTTGCGGGTGATGCTGCCCACGCGGAAGATTTCGGGTCGTGTGGAGGGGCGGCGGTGGATTTCGTTGGGGACGTCGTTGCCGACTTCTACGTCGACTGTGTAGGGATCGAATTCTCTGGTGGTTTCTTGGGTTCCTGGGATTGGGGGGACGTCGGTTCCGGGTTCCTCCTGGTGGGATTTTACTTCGGATAGCTCTTTGCGTGATGTTCGAACGATTTCGATGTCTGTTGTGATGGTGCCGCCGAACGGGTCTTCGTTGAAAGGGTTGAAAAGGCCGGAGAGGTCGTGCCTATGCCTCCAGATTTTGGTGAAGGCAAGGCAGTAGATGCAAAACGCAAAGAAGATTGCCACCCAGACGATGCCATAAAGTGTGGCGATTCGAAGAAAATCCCATTGAGTGTCTATCCAACACCAGAGCTGCACAAATCGATTAGATCAATGGTCTGAGAAGAAAAGGGGGAGATCTTTGCGGGGAACATACAAAGGCTGGACCATACACGCGCCCTCGGCGATTGGTGTTGATGAATAGGTACACCAAAGCTGGAATAAAAGATACGCCGTAGCAACCAATGAAGTATTTCCACTCCTGAGCTCGCATTCGTTTGGCGGTCCATCCACGAAAAAGAGCTAGGTAAACATTGACCGACATGCACAGAGCCCAGAGGACATCGACTCCGAGGAACCTAAACAATCGTCAGAACGCAGCTTGAGACATACAAAGCACAGGATCTGGGGCCCATACATCTGTATTGCCCATGCCTGGAATTGGCAAAGTGAACTGTTTTGACCGGCCGCGGGTCCATCTTCTGCTATCAAGCTAGCAATGTTCATGCCCAGATTACTCCAAGAGGCAAAAAAGATGAGGCGATTGATCGGCTTGTCGAACCCTCGACCCAGTAGGAATGTTGCTAGAATGAACAATATACCAAGCATTGATAAAATGGACGTGACCCGCTCTGTCACTGCGAGCGCATTGAGTTGGCTTGGACTGAATGACACCGACATCTTGAAGGGAGGATTTTCCCTTATTGAGACAATAGGGGAAATGGCTTGACGGTGTCGAATCGTGATACTCAATATCAGAGTGCAGAGGGAATGGACATGTTGCCAGCCGGTTGAGGAGTTTGGGTAATCGACAGTGACAATACCAAGATGGTCATTGGGGTCAATCTTGAGGTTTAAGGTGGACGCAAAGAGTTACAAACCAGGAAGCAGTGGACATGGGGAGCGGGGAAGTAAGGAGACTTTTGCAGATGAAGTAAGAATGTGGTGCAGGATGGTTTGGTGCTAGCGGCCAGGTCCAGGACGGATTTGGGAATCATGCCTTTGAAGCTCCTTACCTGTTCAGTCAGTGAATCGGGGATCGATTGGTCACCTCCTTAAGCCTCACGCACCGGGCTACGCGCGGATCGTTTTAGAGTTGGCACATTTGTCTTTGGGACCTTGCAGGAGATGCTACTAGAATCGCCGTGCCACCATTTCAAACCTTTCCCCCAATACCCCCACCTCAAGTTCCCGGCAGGTGTCACTTGGCGATGCCCTAGACCCTTTGGTGAGGAAGCGGTGAAGCTCTGTCAGCTAGTGATTGGAGACTGTGATGATCGATAGTGCATTTGCCATTCATGAATTAACAGGTTGCAAGCGAGGTTATCCCCCAATTTTCGATGTGACCTAATTCATCAAGTTTTGGCCTTGTCCTTTAGGGGATGATGGACCACTCAAATTGGGCAACGCCGTTCCCATTCTAGTACAGCCCGGTAAGGCAGCATAGAGGCACTTTAGAGGTAGTCTGGGGGTTTTCGATAGCAGTGGCCGATGGCTGTGGCCCTGGCCCGTGGGGTTGGTTCTGGGCTGAAACCGTGCCTGTGGGATGACGTAGATCAACTAGGTAAGGTACCTTAGTAAGTAGCAGGGATCGACCTGACCAAAATAGGATAAGCTCCTATTGGTGTTTCAAACCCTGGCCCAATTCCCACGCTCGGCTGCTGGCTCGCCACAACTATATTTCATGCATCATGCATCATGCAGGCATTGCACCGCCGTGAGTGTAACCCAAAGCTTGGTGACCTGATGCTCTTTGGTAATGGTAATGATATTTCGCCCTTCTCAACCGGAAAAACAGCCCCGACGGCCCGTGCACAGCAGACAATCCATCTCTGTTGGTAATGCGAAAAGTCTCAGATGCGATTGGACAGATTGGGTACAGTGTACGGAATGACATTACTTTTGGGTAAATGGGCGGCCGCGCTTGTGGCACGGACTATCGAAGCGTCCGAGCTTGCAAGTTGCAAGTTGCAAGTACGATATCCGGCTTACCCCCATGAGGCTGACCTGGCCTCCACGGCCCGCATTCACCGTCGACGGTCAACGGATTACGGTGCCTATAGGGAGATGACGAAATACAATCATATTTCCAGCAGAGTAAGGCACCCGAGCCAATTTTACATCAAGTGTCACTGTTGACTGCAGATTAATAGCTAAGAAAAAAATGTCCAGCGGTATTAAAGTACTCTTGTAGAATTGGTCTCGCTGAGGTGTTACCCCTGCGAAAGATACGACTGTTGTACTTTTTGAGCTTATTGAGCTTTCGGCCGCGCTCATTCGATATGTTGGTGGGATTATGCACGATACTACGTTGTCGGAGGGAGAGGCACGGTCGGAGAACGCACGGATAACCGAGACATTTCTGGACAAACGATCATTGAAGTTTTGAAGATGACTACTGTGCGGCACATGGCCTGGTAGCTCAGAATGTCGACCATTGACTATTGCGAGACCAAGACGTGCTGTTTTCGAGCTTGCTATGTCGACGATGGCTCCAAGCGAGAATCACACACGCCACAATGCGCAGACTAATTGTGGACCCCTACTCTCGGCAAGCTCGAGTGGTGGATACCTTAGTGTCGTTCACACCCTACTGTCGTTCACCCCCTACTGTCGTTCACACCCTACCTTAGGTAGGTATGTATCAAAGTTTAATACAACAGGTACTTCCAATAAATTAAAGTTCTTCACGAACGCTTTAATGATATAAAATTAAATTTGGGGATTTGGATCATCTTATTCTTGATTGTATATTGTATAATATTTACAAAATATTATAAGTTTCTGAATAAGATATTAAATTCACACCAAGCACTTCTGCGGAAAACCACATTAGAGTGTGGGCGTCATTAGGGTCTCCACCACTTGAGCTTGCCGAGAGTAGGGGTCCACGATCACTGACTGAGTTGCTTTAGTGCAAGTATCGATGGTATTGGGAAGTGTTCATTCGAGAAGTACGGAGTTACTAGGACATCTCATTCAATTGGCTCAACTCGCTGCCAGGGGTCTTACGATACCGCCCAGTTTCTGATGTTCTTTTCGATATCACGCACTCCTATCTTTCCATCCAAAACACACGCTCATTTGGCTTATCGGCCATAAGAGCGATATGGACTCTTCATATAGTCTTAGTACTGCTCAGCCGAGGGGAGACCTTCGTCATGAAGCCATGTAAGACTCCTGAAGACCTTTATTTCAGTGATAATTTCGAGACTTTCTCACATCCTTGTATACTTTCCCACGACCCTGCTATCAGGAATATCCTCATTGCCCTAGCAGATACCACAAAGGGTCATCCTGCGCGGCCATTGGTTTCAAAAGTAGGAAAGTTCGTGAACATCATGCAACGACAACGGCGGCAAAAGCCACAGTCACAGACCGAATCGACGCACTATGCCGTAATGGAAGTATTGTTCAGGACGTGTAGATACGGAAAGTGCTCTCATCAAAGCTTTGCAGACATGGCAATGGCTCAATCCATAGTAATATAACCCGAGAATTAGTGAAGCAAATCCAGCATGGTAGTTTCACAAGCAACCTGAACATGAAGCACTGCACGTACTTCTCACAGCGTAAGGCTCTAAGAAACCTCGGTTCTGCGAGTCGTGAACTGTGTCCCTCCATCAGAGTAAAAATTCGAAAAGGAAGACAAGGGCAACTGGAAGTCTGATATCTGGCGGTCGTATATAAAAATATTACCGACCAATCAGAGCCCACGTCTCCAAAAACCATACAACCACTTCACTCCCCAATTCCCCCTCTCTCCAAATCATACCGACAGCAATGCCTCCCCTAAACCCCACCCCCTCCCTCCTGCAGAGAACAACCCACAAACGCCCCTTCCCCACCCCCCAACGTCCCCTCCCAGCAACGC
>JAABUQ010002042.1_pt1 | contig 41076 bp, 39 predicted proteins | sample 5560001 | NCBI WGS metagenome assembly JAABUQ01 (sample SAMN10711888, study PRJNA513371) | rock metagenome | isolation source: Antarctica rocks | place: Antarctica: Victoria Land, Finger Mt nord | collected 2015-12-18
CGCCATCCGGGGCGACCGCCTCAGCCCGCGCCTGGAAATCCAGTTCGCGCGGGGCCGCCCCGTCACCCTCCCCGCCAAGTTCGTGGAGTTCGTATGAGACGGAGGCCCGGCACTTCCAGTGCCGGGTCTCCAACGCCGGGGTGGGTTCTTAACGCTCCCTTAACACTCCCGTGTTATCCTGATCATCCCGAACAGAGGCGGGAGCGCGTGCCGCCCTACAAGTTTGTTATCCCGAAGGAGAACCCCCATGCTCAGACAAGGCAGCGTCCACCCGCGCCCGCCCAAGGGCCGGTCCCAGGCCCATCCCGGCGTCCACCCCTTGTCGCCGCTGACCCACCGGACGCAGCGGTTCCAGCCGCTGCCGGCGCCGCTGGGCGAGCCGCCGTACCACTACGCTTTGGAGACGGCCCTGCCGCACGTCGGGCAGTCGGCGACAAACGAGATCACGTTCCACATCGTCGGCGACACCGGCGGCATCAAGCAGCCCGACTACCAGCGCACCGTCGCCGCCGCCATGAAGGGCGACCTGAACCTGCCTCCCGCTAAACGGCCCCTGTTCTTTTATCACCTGGGCGACGTGGTGTACTACAACGGCGAGTACGGCCTGTACTACGACCAGTTCTATGAGCCGTATGACCACTACGCCGCCCCCATCTTCGCCATCCCCGGCAACCACGACGGCGACCCCGCCGACGCCTCGCAGACCTCGCTTGACGGCTGGATCAAGTATTTTATGACGGCTGCGCCGCACGTCGACCCGGCCTCGCACGACGCCCCGCGCGTCACGCTGTCCCTGCCGAACGTCTATTTCACCCTGGACTGCCCCTTTGTCACGATTGTAGGGCTGTACACCAACGTCCCCGAGGGCGGCTCGGTGGACTCGGTCCAGCAGCAGTGGCTCACGCACGAGCTGGCGACGGCCCCCAAAGACAGAGCACTTCTCGTGTGCCTGCACCACCCCATCTACTCGTTCGACGACCACCACAGCGGCAGCGCGCGCATGGCCGATGTCGTGCAGCACGCCATCAACGACTCGCGCCGCGTCCCCAACATGATCCTGTCGGCCCACGTCCACAACTACCAGCGCATCGAGCGGACATTGACCGATGGCGGCGTCACGCCGTTCCTGGTCGCGGGCATGGGCGGCTACTATCACCTGCACGGCCTCCAGGCGGCGGACGGCACGACCGACGACCAGACGCAGGCGAAGCTGATCGCCAGCGACGACAAGCACCACGGCTACGTCACGCTGACCATTGACGCCGCCACGGTGTCCGGCACGATGACAACCGTGGACACCGCGACCGGCGCAGCCACGCCCGCCGTGGACACCTTCCGCTACCCCGCCGCCGCGCGCTTCCTGCCGGAAGGGGCGGTCGTGAGCTTGTAGGGAAAGGCCCCTCACCCCCGGCCCCTCTCCCACGATGGGCGAGGGGAGTAAGACAGCGGCAAGGAACTGGCGAGCGCGCAGCCTCTCGCTTCTATCCTTCACCCCTCTCCCATCGTGGGAGAGGGGCCGGGGGTGAGGGGCCTTTTTCCCCTCTTGACTCCGCCCCCAACCCCTGCTATAATGACGACATGCGTAGTCTTTCCAGACTTTCCCTCGGGGCGCTCCTGCCGCTCCTCTTCGCCGCCCTCGCCGGCGCGGCCCCGCCCGTCCGCGCACAGGACCCTTCCCAGGACCCGCGCTGGGCCGACCCTGCCGTGCAGGCCTCCGCGCTGACGCTGGCCCGCCGTGCGTTCGACGCCTACGCCCTGCGGCGCGAGGTCATCGACCAGCCCGCCCATCTGCCCGCGGTCCTACGCCAGCCGATGGCCGTGTTTGTCAGCACCATGCGGGCCGGGGCACCCCGCTGCTGCATGGGGTCGCTCTATCCCACCCAGCCCGACGCCGCGCAGGAGATCATCGCCAGCGCCGTCGCAGCAGCGGGCCACGACCGCCGCTTCCCGCCGATCCGGCCCGGCGAGCTGGCGCACCTGACGCTGATCGTCAGCCTCGTCAGCCGCCCGCGCCCGATCACCGAGGCTGAGGCCGCGTCGCTGGACCCGGTCCGGGATGGCCTGGCCGTGCGGAACGGTGACCGCTGGGGCGTCGTCCTGTCCGGCGAGTCGCCCCGCCGCGAGAACATGATGCCCTGGGGCCGCATCCGCGCCGGGGCCGACCCGCACACACCCGTGCAGTGGTTCCAGATTTCCGACCTGCGTCTGAGGGAGACCCCACGCCGATGAACACGCCCTGCCGATTGTTCCTCCTCGCCTTGCTCTTTCTTCTGACGGTGCCGAGCTTGGCCGCGCCGCTGCGCCCGCCCCGCGCCATCCACAAGCCGAACGTGGACATCTACGTTTACCGGCGCTCCTACACGCCGGCCGAGAAGGTCCAGGTGCGCCTGAGCACCTACAACGTCAATGCCGTACAGTTCACGGTCTACAAGATGGACCTGCCCCGAGCCGTCAAGAACAGCACGGGCCTGACCAATTTCGGCAGGACGCTCAAATCCCTGCCGCTGGCGGGCATGCCGGTTGCCGCGACGTGGCGGCTCGGGCTGGGCAAGACCTACCCGGATAGCTGGGCCGAGCGGGCGGCGACGGTGCCCCACCTGCCGCCGGGCGTGTATCTGATTCAAGTCCGCGCGGGGGGCGTCGAGAAGCGGACGTGGCTGGACATCACCGACGTCGCCCTGCTGGTCAAGCGGTCCCGCCGCGAACTGCTGGTCTACGCGACCGAGGCCGAGACGGGCCGGCCCCTGCCCCGTCTCGCCCTGACGCTGTACGACGCCCACCGCGCGCTGGGCATCCATGCCACTGATGCCGAGGGCGTCTGCCGCCTGCCGCTCTCGACGCCCGACTCGGTCTGGATGTACGGCGACTCGGCGGACGGCCCCGCCTTTGCCCTGTCCTCCCTGCCCGCCACCCCGGAGCCGTTCAGTGTCTACCCGCTGACGGACAGGCCCATCTACCGGCCCGGCCAGACGGTGCAGTACAAGGTGATCATCCGCAAGCGGCTGGCCGCCGACCGGCCCGGCGGCATTCAGCTTTTGCCCTACGTCGGCCCGGCCACGATTGAGATCCGGGACGGAACGGACGCCTTGATCTCGCGCCAGCCCGTCACCACCAACGCCCACGGGTCGCTGGCGGGCAGCGTCGCCTTGGCCCCCGAGACGACTTTGGGGCGCTGGCAGATCGTGATCATCCTGGGCGAGCGGCGCTTCTACGGCGCGTTCGCCGTCGAGGCTTATCGCAAGCCCGAGATGACCTTGGGCGTGACGTTCGACCGCGCGCACTATCTCGGCGGTGCCAAAGTCCCCGTGACCATCAATGCCCGCTACTTCTACGGCCAGCCCGTCGCCCATGCCGCCGTCACCTACCACATCGAATTTGACGGGCCGGACGCGGAGCCGGCCTTCGACGGGTCGGGCACGACCGACGCGCAGGGCCTATTGCACCTGGACATCCAGACCCAGCGCCGCAAGGAAGACCGGACGCTCTCGGTCGCGGCGACCGTGACAGACCTGAGCCGCCGGACACAAGCCGGGTCGGGCAGTACGCTGGTCGCCGCAGGCCTGTTCCGGCTGTCGCTAGAGACCGACAAGAACGTCTACAAGCCCGGCGAGCGCGTGGCCGTCTCGGTCAGCGCCCGCGACTACGACGACAGGCCCGTGCCCGCCGCCCACGTCCGCGTCCGGCTGATCGAGACCAAGACTGACCGCCTGCACCGCCCCACCCAGGTCGTCACCACCCGTGACGTGGTCACAAACGCCGGGGGTCGGGGGACCGTCTTCTTCGCATCCCCGCGCCCCGGCGATTTAAGTCTAGAGGCCGTGGCCGTGGATTCGCAGGACGACAAGATCGCCGCCGGCGGCTCGGTCTGGGTGGCCGGCGTGGACTACGCCGATTATGACTACCCGACGCTCGGCCTGGTCGCGGGCCGGACCGAGTACGCGCCGGGCGAATCGGCGACGCTGCTGCTGAACACGTCCCTGGTGCGCCGCCCGGCCACCAAGACCAGCCCCGCGCGCGCCGACGCTTGGGTGCTGCTGACGGTCGAGGGCGAGCAGCTTGGCCGGCACCGGCTCCTGCACCTGACCCGGCGCTCGACGGTCATCCAGATCCCGCTGACCGACCGCGAATACCCGTCCATCTCGGTCAACGTCGCCGTGGTCCAGGACCACCAGGTGTACGAGCAGCAGCAGCGGCTCTCGGTCCGCCGCCGCGACCAGAAATTGACCGTTTCCGTGGCCTCGGACAAGCCGCAGTATCGGCCCGGCGAGACGGCGGCCTACACGGTCACGACGCGCGATTATTTAGGCCGCCCCATCCCCGCCGAGCTGTCTCTGGGCGTCGTCGACGCCGCCATTTATGCGCTGTCCCCCGACGACGCGCCCGATTTGGAATCGTTCTTCTTCAGCGGCCAAGAGGTCCGCATCGGCACCGACTTCTCGTTCGCCGCCCAGTACAGCGGCGGCGCGTTCCAGACGGTGTCCCAAGCACCGTCCGGCGCGTCGGGCGGGGGCATCCGCGTCCGCCGCAGCTTCGCCGACACGGCCTACTGGAACCCCTTCGTCCAAACGGAGGCGAACGGCACGGCCCGCGTGTCGTTCGCCATGCCCGACAACCTGACGACCTGGCGGGCTACCGCACGCGGCGCGACCCTGGATACCCAGGTCGGCAGCACGACCCAGGAAGCCCTCGTCACCACGCCCCTGCTGGTCCGCCTGGCCCTGCCCCGGTTCTACATCGGGGGTGACCACGCAACGGTCTCGGCCCTGGTCCAGAACTATTCGGCCACGGCGCGCACGGTGGGCATCACTTTAGAGCCACAGGGCGCACAGATAGACGGCGGCACCGCCGCCCGCTCCGTCACACTGGCCCCCGGCGGGCAGGGGCGGGTGGACTGGTCGGCAAAGATCACGGGGGGCAGCGATGCCGCCCGATTCCGCGTCGTCGCCGACGGCGGTGCGGGCGCGCAGGACGCGATGGAGTTGACCCTGCCCGTGACCCCGCCCGGCCTCAAAGTGGTCACGGCGGACGCTCGGACGCTCGCGGGGGCCGACGACGCGGACACGCTGGATCTGACCAAGCTGCCCTCAGACGCCTCGGTGACGCTGACGCTGGCCCCCTCGCTCGCCTCGTCGCTGTTCGACGCTTTAGATTATTTGACCGCTTACCCTTACGGCTGCGCCGAGCAGACGTTGAGCGCCTTCCTGCCCGACATCGCCGTCGTCCAGGCCTTAAAAGCGCGCGGGGCGGGCCACTTGCCCCCGGCGACGCTCAACAGGCAGGTCAGCCTGGGCCTGCAAAAGCTCTACCACTACCAGCACCCCGACGGCGGGTGGAACTGGTGGGAGTCTGACCAGACCGACGGCGACATGACCGCCTACGTCCTGTCGGGGCTGCTCCAGGCCCGTGCGGCGGGGTATCTGGTGGATGACCAGCGTGTTCTGCGCGGGGCCGAGGCCTTGAAGCGCCTGCTGCCGGGTGAGCCGGAGCTTGGCCGCCGGGCCGACTGGCTGCTGCCGCTGTCCGCCCTGGACCCGAAGTTCACCGCAAAGCCGCTGGAGGAGCTGTACGCCAAGCGGGATCACCTGGACACCTACGGGCGGGCGTCTCTATGCGTCGCGCTCATCAGCATCGGCGGGCCGGGGCACATGGCGATGGCACAAACGGTTGCCCGTGCGCTGGGGGCTGAGGCCGTCGTCCGAGGGCGTCTGGCCTTCTGGACCGACGAAAGCGGCGGCTACTCCTGGCGCGGCGACAGCGCCGCCGTGACTGCCCATGTCCTCCATGCTCTGCTGGCCGTCCACCCGAGCGATTCTGACCCCCTGCTGCCGTCTGCCGTCCGCTGGCTGATGGCGAACCGACAAGGCACGGCCTGGGGCACGACGCGCACAACATCCGAAGTCGTCCAGGCTCTGGCCGCTTATCTTCAGACCACCGGCGAGCTGTCGCCCGACTTCACGGCCCGCGTCGCCCTCGACGGGGTAGCCCAACAAACCCTGACGGCCACCGCCGACACCGCCCTGCGGGTGCCTCTGGCCGTCACGCTGACGGCGGCCCAGCTTCGCGGCCACTCGGCACTGTCGGTCAGCAAGACGGGGCCGGGGACGCTGTACCTGAGCCGGACAGTGTCCTCGTTTTTGCCGCCCGCGCTGTCCACGCCACAGATCCACGGGCTGGCGGTGCGCCGCGTGTACCGCGTGTCTGCCGAGAATCCGTCGCTGGCCGACACGCAGGCCTCGGGGACGGACATCGACGTCTCGGTCGAGGTCAGCGCCGACGCCGACTACAAGTACGTCCAAGTCGAAGACCCGTTGCCCGCCGGGTGCGAGGTCGCGTCTGCCGACGACAACGGCGGCGGCAGCTACCCCATCGACTCGTCCGATGGCGTGGCCGGCTACGCTCGCCGCGAGGTCCGCGACAACCGCGTCGTGTTCTTCTTCGACAGCCTGCCCAAAGGGAAGACGCGCCTGAGCTACAAAATCCGGGCCGAGACGCCCGGCGTCTATCAGATCCTGCCGGACATCGCCGCGCTGACCTACTTCCCCGAGATTCGGGGCAACAGCGGCCTGGTCCAGACCAAGATCGGGGAGCGCCCGTGAACAGGCACCTTCCCCGGATTTCATTCCAGGGGGCTTATCTGCTCGCCCTTCTCCTCTTCAGCCCCGCACTCCACGCCGCGCCTGTAAACAAACCGGGCGGGGGCGGGCCGCCCGTGGGCGGCCTCGCCCCCGCATTTGCCCTGCCCGACCTCTCGGGCCGGCCCCTCGCCCTGGACAGCCTGCGGGGGCGGCCCGTCGTGCTGAACTTCTGGGCGTTCTGGTGTGACACCTGGAAGGCCGAGTTGCCCTCGCTGCGAGCCTTAGCGGAGCAGCAGGACGAGATGGGATTCCGCCTGGTCGCCGTCAGCGTGGACGGGACACGTTTGGCCGAGTTCCAGCGCCTGACCGGGGGGCAGGTGCCCTTCCCCGTCCTGCTGGACGCAGGGGGGGCAGTCTCGCGCCGCTATGCCGTCCGCCACGTTCCCACGGTCGTCATCCTCGACGGCGCAGGCCGCGTCCGCTTCGTCGCCTCGGGCTACCCCGGCAACGCCGTCGTCCTGCGCGAATTGCGTAAGATCGGGGGCTAGGTTTCTCCCACTCCCACGCAGGAAACCGGACGCCCCGTGCAGAATACCAGGCTGTTCGACGTCCCGCCCTGCGCCGTCCTCGGAGAAACCCGTGCAGATCACCCGCATCAAGCCCGGCGGCTGGCTCCTCCTCCTGCTGGCGCTGGCCGCTCTTATCTTCGGTGCCCGCTCCTGCGCCCATCTGTTCGCACGCCCCCAGGGCAACGCGGCCGGCGGCGGAGACTCCGGGGGCGGGGCGGCGTCAACGGCCAACCCGACGACCCAGCCGGCGTCGGGCCGCGACATCCTGGTCTCGACGACCGGCACCAAGCAGAAGTGGATGCAGGCCGAGATCGACAGATTCAACGCCCAGGCGCAGGGCGGCCACGCCCAACTGAACCTCACCGAGTCGCGCGAGTCGATGCAGGACATTCTCAACGGCAAGCTCAAGCCGACCGTCTGGAGTCCGTCCAGCCCCGTCTGGACCGACCGGCTTGCCGAGCTATGGCCGAAGACGCACGGCGGGGCCGCGGTCGCCGACGTCAACAGTTCCGACACCTACCGCGTCCTGTTTAAAAGCCCGCTCGTCTTTCTCACGACCAGAGCAAAGGCCGCTTTCCTGCGCCCCATCCTGTCCGGCACGAATCCCTGGGAGGCCGTCCGGCAGTTCGGCCTGGGCCGCCGCCGCTGCCCTTGGGGTTCGTTGCGCTTCTCCTACGCCGACCCGCTGAACGCCAGCAGCGGGACCCTGACCATGTCCCTGATCCTGACCGAGTACGGGCGGACGCATGGCGCGGGCGATCTCGTCCAGGCCGCGGGCAGCCCGCAGTTTTCGACCTATCTCGGCCAGATCGACCGCGGCTACGTGCGCGACGCAGCCGTGTCCGGGTCGAGCGCCTTGGAGCAGGCCTTCAGCCAGGGCACGGGCGGGCGTGACTTCATCACCGCCTACGAAAACGCCGCCCTGAGCGCCGCCGCCACCCACCCGGATCTGGTGCTGATCTACCCCAGCCCGACCGCCGATGCCGCCCAGGCGGCCGTGCTGCTGTCGGGTCCGTGGGTGTCGGACGACCAGAAGACGACCGCAAAGGCGTTTCTCGACTTCTTGGGCCAGCCGCAGGCGCTCGGCGACGGCGTCGGGTACAACTTCCGGCCTTCCCGCAATGGCGGTCAGGCGCTGGCCGACCACCTCCCCTCCGCCGTGCGCGCCCAGTTCCAGCAGTCCTACACGTCGGTCGAGCTGCCGCCCTACGACGCGCTCAACGAGGCCGCCGCCCAGTGGCGGGCGCAGGCCCGCTAGTGCCACTCGACCCCCTCTGGAAAAGGGCCTTGAAGGCCGTCGTCGAGATCAAGGACCCGCCGCCCCCGCCGCCGCCGGAGCCGATCCCGCAGGCCGCCTACGACGAGCTAGACGGCGCGCTCAAGATTCAGGAGCGGCGCGAGGCGCGGCAGGCGCGGGCCGCACCGCCCCCGCCGGCGGCCTCTGAGGATGCCGCCCCCGTGGACGCCGACGGCAACGTGCGGTTCGAGGCCGTCTATGCCCAGGCGCGCGTCCCGAACGTCCCGTTCACCGCGGAGCAGGCGCTGGACATGCTCGGGAACATGCCCGCCGACGTTTCGGAGAAGACGCGGCAGCAGGTCATCAACGTCGCGCTGGGTGCCCTGGGCCGGTCGGTCGGCGGCACCCCCGAGGCCATCGTCGCCGACGCCGCGCGCAAGCAGGCCGCCTTGCAGGAGTTCCGCCGGACGCGCGGCGGCGAGGTGGTGGACTTGACCGGGGCGGCACGGGCGCGCATCGCCGAGATGCAGGGCGAGATCGCCAAAAGCGAGGCGCTGATCGCCGAGGCCGGGCAGCAGTACGAGGCGCTGACCCGCTCCTGCCAGGCCGAGGAAGCGCGTTTGGACACCGTGATCGATTTTTTCAGCCGGACGCCCCCGCAGGCGGGGCCGGGCGCGTGAACGCAAGCAGGAGACCGAGCCGTGATGGAACTGGGCGTCGTGATCGATCTGTACGAGGAGACGGACATCCCAGCCGCCTTCTGGTACGCCAAAGAGGCGGGCTTCCGGCGGGGGCAGGTGACGTCGCACATCCACGGCATCACCCCCGACGAGGTCCGGCGGATCGGGCTGGCCGCCCGCCAGAGCGGATTCGCGGTGGACGCGGTCGGCTGCTACATCAACCCCCTGCGGCTTGACGACGCCGGCCTGAACGGCGTGGACGTGACCGACTGGCAGACGGTAGCCGAGAACATGGGCATGCTGGGCGGGGTCGAGCGCATCGTCTGCTGGAGCGGGACGCTGGGCCGGACGCTGGCCGCCCCGAACCTGCTGAACGCCGAAGAGGAGACCTTCAACAGCCTGTTCATCGCACTGAACGGGCTGGGCGAGCGCACACGCGGGCTGCCCATCCAGATGCTCCTGGAGCCGTTCTCCGCGCACGTCCTGTCCGACGCTGCGGCGTGCGTGCGGCTGACCCGCCGGTTCCCCGGCGGCGAGGTCAAGGTCGTTCTGGACGCCCCTAACCTGCTCCCTGCCAAGCCGCGCGACGCGCGCGAAGCCCGTGTCCCGGAGATGGTCGCACAGATCGCCCCCGCCGTCGGCATGGTCCACTTGAAGGACTTCGCGGTGGGCGAGGACGGGCAGCACCTCTTCGCGCGGGCCGGGGCGGGCGAGCTGGACTACGGCGCGTACCTGCGCGCCGTCGCCCGTTTCCTGCCCGAAGTGCCCGTGGTGATCGAGCAGGTGCGGACGGTCGAGGAGATGCGGGCCGCCCGCGAGTTTGTACAGGGCGTGCTGAAGGAGAACGGGATTTAGGGGGAAGACATGGCCCTGGAACAGCCGCCGGTCACTGACCTACTGCCGCCCGGATCGCCGCCCACCGCCCTGAAGCGCGGGCGGGAAAAGAAAGCCCGCCCTCGGCCCGACCACTGCCTCAACTGCGGCACACCCGCCACGGGCAAGTTCTGCGCCGAGTGCGGCCAGGAAAGCAAGGACCACACGGTCGCCCTGCGCCCGCTGCTGGCCGACCTGCTGGCTGAGGTCGCGTCGTGGGACTCCAAGCTGCTCCGCACCCTCGTCCCCCTGGTCATCCGCCCCGGCTTCCTGACCAACGAGTACAACGCGGGCCGCCGCGCCCCCTACCTCTCGCCCCTCAAACTGTACCTGACGGTCAGCGTCCTGTTTTTCCTGGTTCTGGCCTGGAAACACCCGGCCGCGAACGTCCAAGTGGAACCCGGCGGCGTCACAATCGGGAAAATTAGGGGCATCTCGGCGCGGCCAGCCCCGACCACGGCGGCGGAGTACGACGCCGCTCAGAAGGCGCTGCCGCCCGCCCAGCGCGATGCCCCGTTCAATCAGGTGATGGCGCGTCATGCCTACAAGGCGAAGCAAAGTCCCCAGGGCTTCATCAGCGCCCTGCTGAATGACATCCCCAAGATGATGTTCTTCCTGCTCCCCCTCTTCGCCGCCGTGCTGAAGCTGATGTATTGGCGGAAGAGGCGTCTGTACGTGGAGCACCTGATCTTCCTGCTGCACGTCCACGCCTTCGCATTTTTGGTGTTGACCCCGCTGCTGCTCATCCATCCCGCCTGGCTCGTCGGCTGCGTGAGCCTGGCCCTGCTCGTCTACGTCTTCGTCGCCCTGCGCGTGGTCTACAAGCAGGGGTGGATCAAGACGTCTGTCAAATTCTTCCTGCTCGGCACGGGCTACGTGGTGCTGCTGTCGCTCTGCATCGCCGGCACCGCGATGGCCGCCCTGTGGCTGCTGTAGGGGGAGAGACCTCACCCGGCCCATTCTTCGCCACCCTCTCCTTCAGAAAGGAGAGGGTTCGGATAAGACGGGGCCTCTTCCTACTCTTGCTCCCTTCTCCTTGCTGAAGGGAAAAGGCGGGGGATGAGGTTCTTAAAGAGCCGGGGATGAGGTTCTCTTCCCTCAGCCCAGCAGTGTCAGCAGCAGCGGGAGGGTGAGGGCGGACAGGACCGTCGAGACGAAGACGACGCCCACGGCGAAGTCGCCCTCTATGTCGTTCTGGCCGGACAAGACCGAGGCCATCACCGCCGTCGGCACAGCGGACTCGAGCACGGCGTCCAGGCGGACCTCGCGGGGCAGACCGAGCAGGCGGCCCGCGCCCCAGATCAGCAGCGGGAAGACCAGCAGCTTGCACCCGCAGGCCAGCGCCAGCGGCCCGACGCGCCCCCGGATCGCGCCGGGGTTCAGCGCCACGCCCAATGCGAGCAGGACGATCGGCGTCGTCCCCTGCCCCAGATACTCCAGGCACTTGGTCAGGACACCGCCCAGCGCGCGCGGACCGGGGGCGAGCAGAACGGGCGGGACGGGGATGAACCGCAGCGCCAGCCCTAAAACCGCGCTCAAAAAGATCGGCGAGCGCCCGAAGCGCCGGATGGCCTCCCAGGGGTGCGCCGCGCTTCCGCCCAGCCGCGCCCCCAGCAGGGCGGCGGCGACGTACATGGGCACGGTCATGCCGAACTGGTCGATCAGGATGGTTTCGGGGAACTGGCGCGGGAACAGGGCCAGGGTCAGCGGGTAGCCGATGAAGCTGGTGTTGCCGAAGACGCCCACCATCAGCGTCGCCCCCAAGAGCGGCGGGGGCAGCCGCATCAGCCGCCCCAGGGTCCAGACCAGGGTAAGCGCCAGCAGCTCGACGGCCAGAAAAACGGGCGGCAGCAGGGCCAGGCGCGGGGCCAGCGCGGGCGCGCGCAGCAGCCCGAGCAGCACCAGCGCGGGCAGGGTGACGTTGAGCACCAGCCCGTTCAAAACGGGGACGTGGGCCGGGTGCACGACGCGCGCCCGCTTCAGCCCGTGCCCCAGCAGGATCAGCAGGAACGGCGGGGCCAGGGCGGCGAGGATGGCGGGGAAGAGGGACAAAAGAGGCTCTAACAGTCATTGGGGCGGGCGACGAAGCCGGTCTTGACGCCGCGCGCAAAGCCAACTTTCTCATAGAACCGCAGCGTCGTCTCGTTCCGGCTGCCCGTGAGCAGCATGACTTTGTAACAGCCGCGCTCCCAAGCGAGTTCAAGCGCGCGCCGCAGAACCGCCGTCCCGAAGCCGCGCCGCCGGTGGTCGGGATGAGTCACGACGTTCTCAATCAAGCCATAGGGCCGCCCGCCGCGTGTCAGGTTCGGGACCACGATCAGCGTACAGGTCGCGACAAGGGACGCACCCAAGTAGACGCCCAAGCAGTGCTGATTGGGGTCCTGTTGCAGCGTCTTCCAGAGCGGCATGGCATCGCCCGCAGGGGGCGTTTCATCCTCCGGGTGCAGACGCGCGTACAGGCAGAGCAGCGCAAACAGTTCATCGTCGGCGACGTCACGGATGGTTATGAGCACAGACTAGACCCTCCTATCGCGTGATCGGATACCCTCTCAGGCTCTTCTCACCTGCGCGAAGACCTGGGCGGCGGTGGTCGTGCCGGCGACCGGCTCGGTGCCGGGCACGCCGAAGGCGATCCTGCCCGAATTGAACCCGTCCATCATCTCCTCGTAAAGACCGGTGGAGCCGGGCGGCAGCCCGAACGACTCGAGAGTGGTCGCCCAACGCTCGCGCGGGATTGCCTGCGCCGTCACCGGCTTGCCCAGCGCCTCGCCCATCGCGCGGGCGATGTCGTCCGGGCTGACCGGGGAGCCGAGTTCGATGATCTTTTTGCCTTCCCAGCCGCCGGCCAGCAGGCGGGCGACCTCCGCGCCGATGTCCGCCGTGGCGATCATCGGGAACGCGCGGTCGGTCGGCTGAAAGAAGCTGTAGTACACCCCCGTGGAGTCCGCCGCGCCGAGTCCGCCGACGTAGTTCTCGAAGAACCCGCCGGCCCGGACAAAGGCGGTCGGGAAGGGCAGGTCGCCCAGCGCCTCTTCCATCAGGTGAGTCGTGGTGATGTTCCCCAGTCCGCTGCTCTTTTCGGAGCCGACCGACGACAGCAGGGCAAGCCGGGGCGGGGGCGACAGGCGCAGCGCCTCCTGGAAGCTGGCGATCACGGCCCTCGCCTCCGGGTAACCCGGCGACGGGACCATAAGTGGGGGCATCATCAGGTAAGCACCCTCGACCCCTTCCAGCGCGTCGGCGACGGCGGGGTCGGTGAAGTCCCCCTGGCGGACGTCTACGCCCTGCTGCGCCCACTCGGCGGCCTTCTGCGGGTCGCGGGCCAGCGTCCGCACCGCCTGACCCTCTTCCAGCAGCCGCCGCGCGGCGGCCCCACCGACATTGCCGGTAATTCCTGAGACGAAAAACATGGTCTGATCCTCCTACTTTCGGTGAAGCCCTCAGTTCTTTTCATTATTCGTCAACGCCTGCGCCACAGCCTGTCGGAAGGACAGGAGCGGCCGAGGCAGGAGCGCCCGTATGGGCTTTGGGTCGCCGCTCCCATCCGCCTCCAGGCTGTCTAACAGTCCACGCATCGCCCCTTTCGGCAGCTTGCCGGCGCGTTCGATGGCCGGAGCGAACGCGCCCAGGAGCGCCGGCGGGATTTTCAGCTTGAGGGGCGGGCGGTGCCCGAGGATTTCCGCCGTGGCGTCAACCATCTCACTGTTCGTCAGCACGTCGTCATTGCCCACGTCGTAGCACTGTCCATAAGTGCGCGGATCGTCAAGCATGGTCACGAGATAGTAGATCAGGTCGTCAACGGCAATGGAACGCATCTTCTGCCGGCCGCCCAGGCCGACGGCGACCGACTTTTTGGCCTGACCCGCCATCATCCCGAAGCCGCGTCCGCCCACGCCGACGATCATGCCCGGCCGGACGAAAGTCACGTCAAGGCCGCTGCCCAGCAGGAACTGCTCCGCCCGCCAGCGCTCACGCAGCCATTCGCTTGGGGCGTCCGCCGTGATCCCGAGGGACGTCACAGAGATCAGGCGACGCACATTGTGCGCCTGGCAGGCCGCGACGACGTTCTGTAACCCGTTCAGCTCAACCGCCATGAAGCGCTGGCCCGGTGTACTAGCCGGCTGGGGCGACATCGTGTGTATGGAAACGTAGACTGCTTGGACGGAGTCCAGAGTCAACTTCAGAGACGCGAGATCCGAAACGTCGCCTTGGACGATCTCGCCGCCGAGCGCCGCCAGGTCTTGGACGCGGGCCGGGTCACGCGCCAGACAGCGGACGGCGTATCCGCCTGTAAGCAGTGCCTTCGTAAGATAGCTGCCGACAAAGCCCGACGCGCCGATTACTAAGACTGTTTTCATAGGGTGACGACAACCTTCCTGGCGGAGACGCCCTTCTTTTGAGCGTCAATCCCGGTTTGCATACACTCCAGACCGCTGCCGACGACTTGGGGTTCCGGGGCGGCGGCGTAGCGGCCGTCGGCGAGGGCGCTGGGCAGGAAGTCCTCGTAAATCACCCGGCTGACCTCGTTGTCCATGAGAGTGCTGCCGAAGATGAACTTGGTGCGTATCTTCCTGGCGCGGGCCTTCACCTGCTGTGACACGTTCGACGCTATAAACTTCAGGATGAGCAGAGGCAACTGCCGGCGGTGCGGGAAGTCTTCGATGGCGACCGACGGGCTGGCGAGGGAGACGAACTTGTTGCCTTGGCAGGCGTGGACGACGTCCAAACATGCCTCGGTTGATCCCCTCCCGATGGCAAGCGCACCGGCGATCGTCTTGCCGTCAAACGCGCCGATGACGTCTTTGACGACGGTCTGACTGTTGTAGTCGAAGGCCCGGCTTGCTCCGAGTTTTTTGACGTAGGCGAAGTTGCGGGGCGATGCGGTCGTGATGACCTCGTAGCCGGCAGCGACGGCGAGCTGGATGGCGTTGCTGCCGACGCTCGTTGAGCCTCCCCAGACGAGAAGCGTCTGACCCGTGGGTTTCGGGACGGCGGACGGATATTGAAGCGCCAGATGGTCCTTCTGGAACAGGCCGCAGGCGGCGGTGGAGAGGCCCAGGGGCAGAACGGCGGCGTCCTCGTAAGGCATGGCGCTGGGGATGGGCGCTGCCATGTGGGCGAGGACGACGGTGTATGTCTGGAAGGCGCCTTCGGCCGAGCGGTTGCGCTTTTTGTCCGCACCCACGGCATGCCCGAGGACACGGTCGCCTACTTGGAACCGGGTGACGCCCGGCCCGACTTCGACGACCTCGCCCGCAAGATCCGAGCCGAGGACGAACGGGTACTTGATCCAGGGAAATATGAAGTAGCCGACGATCGGCATGACCCAATCAATGGGGTTGATGGCGACCGCGTGGTTCTTGACGACGATCTCGTTCTCGCGTGGGGGCGTGTAAGGCGCGGGCTTGACCTCAAGCGAGGTCTGCGTCGCGACGAGCCAGGCGGCTGTATTTGTCGGCATTGGGGCCATCCTCTCACCAAGCCTGGCCTCACAAAAAATGAGAGGCCAGGCCCGGAAGTGCGTATACGCGGTCTGTTCAGGCTTCGTACTGCATTTGTTCGAGGTCGGCAATCAGTCCCGGCCCGGTCGGGCACCATCCCAGCCGTTCCTGCGTCAGCGCACTGGGAGCCGGCATATCAAGGCCGACGAACGCCGCGAGAAAGCCAAAGTGAGAGCCTGCCTCTTCGGGGGACAGAGAAACCACCGGCACCTTCAAGCCTCGGCCGATGGCTTCGGCGATGTCGCGGAGCGGCACGCCTTCTTCCGCGACCGCGTGATACCGCGCCCCTGCTTCCCGTTTCTCCAGCGCCAGCCTGTAGAGGTGGGCCGTGTCGAGGACGTGCGCCGCCGGCCAGCGGTTGAGTCCGCCGCCCACGTAGGCCGACACCCCCTTCTCGCGGGCCACCGCGATGAGGTAACTCACAAAGCCCTGCTTGACCGTGTTGTGTACCTGGGGCAGTCGCACCACCGACGCGCGGACGCCCTGCGGGACCAGCGCCAGAGCCGCCTGTTCGGAAACGCGGGGAGTGGGTGAGTTGGCCGGGGGGTCCATGTCTTCCGTCACGCTCCGGCCCGGTGCCAGAAGCCCGATCCCGCCGGTGACGAGCAGGGGGCGGTCGGAGCCGGCGAGTGCGCCGCCAAGCGCCTCAATGACACGCCGGTCCATCTGGCTGTTTTCCGCGAACTTCGAGAAGTCGTGGTTGAAGGCGCAGTGGATGACGCCGTCCGACATCGCCGCCCCACTGCGGAGGCTGTCCAGGTCTTCCAGATCACCCCGATGCACCTCGGCCCCGGCGGCGATGAGAGATTGGGCGCCCGCCTCCGAGCGGGTGAGGCCGAGCACCTGATGCCCCGCGCCAACCATCTCGGGGACGATGGCGGAGCCGATGAAGCCTGTGGCTCCGGTCAAGAAAACACGCATTTTGAAATCCTTCCTCTGGCGCACGTGGGCTACGACCGTGCTCTGTCAGCCCCTGTAAGTGTAGGTATACTGTAGGAACCAATCTGCCTGTATACTGTAGGGACACTCTGCCTGAGCATCCGCCCGGCTACTCTCGTGAGAGTATCGGGCGGATTATACCCGGACACTCTCGCGAAAGCAACATGTCTTCCATCCGATTGTTCATTCTCTCGTCCTTCGCCGAACTCGGCCCCATGCACGGCCACCGCCTCCGGCTGACGGCCGAACACAACCGCGTCCACCTGTGGACCGACACCTCCGTGGGTGCGGTTTATGCGGCGATGAAGCGGCTCGCGGGGGAGGGTCTGCTGCGGGAGGCGGGCCGCGAGCGCGAGGGGAACCGGCCCATTCGCCGGCTTTACGAGATCACCGAGGCAGGACAGGTCGCCCTCGCGGCGCTTCAGCGTGCGGGTCTGAGCGAGGTCGGGTTCAAATTCGATCCCTTTGACCTCGCCCTGACGCGGCTTGATCCTGAATTGCTGGACACGCTGCCGTCGGTCCTGGCCGAACGCTTGGACAATGTGCGGGCGCGGCTGGCGGAGAGCAAACGGATCAACGAGGAAGTACGAGAACACGTAGGCTTGGCGAAGCAGTGGGCGCTGCGTCACTTCGAGTACCGGCTTGAGGCGGAGGTGGCCTACCTGGCCGCTCTGCTTTCTGCCGCCCCCGAGATCGTCTCCGACGAGCGTAATCCGCGACCCCGCAAGCTTAAAGCCCGCTGATCGTTGGCGATCACGCCCGAGATGACGGGCGGTTTACAGCCTTGCCGAAGGGGCACGGCTGATTCTGGCGGTGGCGGTCGGCGTCCTCGGTCACGTCGTCGAGGGGGAAGCCGAAGACTTCTGCGCGAGGACGGTAAGACACGGCGGTGAGCTTCACGCCAGCATCTCGGCGGCGATGTCGATCTCGGCGTCGGACTCGGCCCCGTCCTTGCGCCGCAGCGCGGCGGCGACCAGGCCGGCGAACAGGGGGTGGGCGCGGTTCGGGCGGGACTTGAACTCGGGGTGGAATTGGGTGGCGATGAAGTAGGGGTGGACGGACTCGGGCAGCTCGATGATCTCGACCAGGCGGTAGTCGGGCGAGACGCCGCTGAAGACCATGCCGGCCTGGGACATCTGCTCGCGGTACTCGTTGTTGACCTCGTAGCGGTGCCGGTGCCGCTCGGAGATGGCGTCCCCGCCGTACAGCCGCGCGGCCAGGGTGCTCTGGCTCAGGCGGCAGGGGTACGCGCCGAGCCGCATGGACGCGCCCTTGTCCACGACGTTTTTTTGCTCGGGCAGGATGTGGACGACGGGGTGCGGGGCGTCTGGGTCCACCTCCTCGGTGTTCGCGCCGTCCAGCCCGCAGGCGTGGCGGGCGAACTCGATCACGGCCATCTGCAAGCCGTAGCAGATGCCCAGAAAGGGCAGACCGGTCTCGCGGGCGTGGCGGATCGCCCCGATCTTGCCTTCGACCCCGCGCCCGCCGAAGCCGGGCGCGACGATCAGGCCGTCGGCGTGGGCCAGCCGCGCGGCGATGTCCGGGCTGGCCTCTTCCAGCGAGTCGCTCTCGATCCACTCGATCTCGACGTGGGCGTCACCCGTGATGCCGCCGTGCTTGAGCGCCTCGGCGATGGAGATGTAGGCGTCGCCGTTCTGCGTGTACTTGCCGACGACGGCGATGTGGACGCGGCTCTGGGGCCGCTTGACGCGCCGGACCAGGTCGTGCCACTCGGCCATGTCGGGCGCGCGGGCGGGCAGGCCCAGGCGGCGGACGACCAGGTCGGCCAGGCCCTCTTCCTCAAACACCATCGGAATCTCGTAGATCGTCTCCGAGTCTTTGGCCTCGATCACGGCCTCTTTGTCCACGTCGCAGAAGAGGCTGATCTTCTCCTTCATGTCGTCGTCGATGTCGAGCTTGGTCCGGCAGATGAGCACGTCCGGTTGGATTCCGATCTCGCGCAGCTTGATGACCGAGTGCTGGGTGGGCTTGGTCTTGACCTCGCCCCACGGGCCGACGTAGGGGATCAGTGTGACGTGGACGTACAGCACGTTGTCGTGTCCGACGTCCTTGCGGAGCTGCCGGATGGCTTCGAGAAACGGCAGGCCCTCGATGTCGCCGACGGTCCCGCCGATCTCGGCAATGACCACGTCCGCACCCGACGACGCGCCCAGGCCGCGCACGCGCTCCTTGATCTCGTTGGTGATGTGCGGGATCATCTGGACCGTGCCGCCCAGATAATCGCCCCGACGCTCCTTGGCGATGACCGTGGAGTAGACGCCACCCGTAGTCATGGTCGAGTCGCGCGTCAGGTTGATGTCCACGAACCGCTCGTAGTGGCCCAGGTCTAAATCGGTCTCGGCCCCGTCGTCGGTGACGAACACCTCGCCGTGCTGGTAGGGGTTCATCGTCCCGGCATCCACGTTGATGTACGGGTCCAATTTGGTCATGGTGACGCCGAAGCCGCGGTTACGCAGCAGGCGGCCGAGGCTGGCCGTGGTGATGCCTTTGCCGATGGACGACACGACGCCGCCGGTGACGAAAATAAACTTGGTGGGGCGGGGCTCGGCGTAAGAAGACTCGGGGCTGGGTTGGGTGGACATGCGACTCCTGAGCGGGACGCCCGAGACGGGCAGGATGGGGAGCGCGGGGGGGAGCGCGGCGGAGGCCGGGGGCGGCCCGCGCGCCCAAGTATTCTAGCACATCGGACGCGCGTTTGGCAAGCCGAGGGGGTGCCTGATAAAACCGCCGCCAGATTCGGCCACGCCGCCGGCCTTATCTGCCGTGCACCTGGCCCCCGTGGCGGGGGAAAATATTCTGAACATTTCCTCGGTCTGGCCGTCAGACAGTGCTGGCAGAAGGCACAGCATGATTGAGGCGACCCCTCAGAGTGCCGGATCGTTTGAGGCTTTGCCGACGCCGACCAAGGAGTATCACAATGCTGACCCCCCGCCGGAGCCGCCACGGCTTCACCCTGATTGAGCTGCTCGTCGTTATCGCTATTATCGCGATACTGGCGGCGATTTTGTTCCCCGTGTTCCAGAAGGTCCGTGAGAACGCCCGCCGCGCGTCGTGCCAGTCCAACGAGAAGCAGCTCGGCCTGGCCTTCGTCCAGTACACCCAGGATGCCGACGAGCAGATGCCCTCCGGCACTGCCAACGCCACCAACGTCACCGGCGTCGGCTGGGCCACTCAGATCTACCCGTTCGTCAAAGCCACCGGCGTCTACGCCTGCCCCGATGACAGCGCAGTCAACGGCGTCAAGGTCTCGTATGAGCTGAACTACAACCTGCCCGGCACCGCCCTGTCCCGGTACGCCGCCCCCGCCTCTACCGTCGTCCTGTACGAGACGCCGGGCAGCGCGACCGATGCCTCCGACCCCACTGAGACCAGCGACCCGGTGGGCAACGCCATCGCCGGCGCGGCGTCCGGGACGCCGCCGGTCTACGCGGCGGCGGGCGGGGTGCCGGTGACGGGGACGACGATCAACTTCCTCAGCCTGCGGCACGACAACAACGCCGGCTCGTTCGCGGAGAATTATCTGGCGCAGGACGGCCACGTCAAGTACGTCCGGCTACCCCAAATCTCGGCGGGCGCGGACGCCGGTAACTCGGCCACCCTAGAGAGCGCCACGAACGCGGCGGGCACGGGCAGCCTGAACAACAAACTACTGACCTTCAGCTTCAATTAGATACCAAGTACACACCAAGCATCTTAAAAAGCCGTCCGGCCACGCGCCGGGCGGCTTTTTTCGTCCGCGCGCACCTGCCCCAAAACCCGTGCAGGAATCCGTCCTGCATTTGACGAATGTTTGCTGGTGGAATTCATCCATTCAGTCGTTCAGCGCACACTACGAGAGGGAGATCAGGAGCATGGCATCTTACGATGCGAAGATCGACGGGTACACCGTGACGATCAACTACCAGCAGGGCGGCACCAACCAGGTGGGCGTCAAAAAGCCCGCCAAGGTGAAGGCCTGGGGCACCTGCCCCGTCACCGAGCGGCGGATCGAGGGCGCGTCGAACTCGATGGGCGAGGCGACGCGACTGGTCGAGAAGCTGATCGCCGAGAGCATCGAGACCGCCACCGAGGCCAAGTCCACCGAGGCGGCGCCGGTGGCGTCTTAGCGATGGGCACGTGAATCCGGGGGCGACATGGGCCGATTCCTCGCCATCGGTGACATCCACGGCTGCGCGGGGATGCTGGACACGCTGCTGGCCGCCGTCGTCCCCTCCCCGGACGACACCCTCGTCACCCTGGGCGACTACACCGACCGGGGGACGGACAGCCGGGGGGCGTTGGATCGCCTGATCGCGCTGGGCCGGCACCGGCACCTCGTCGCTCTCCGGGGCAACCACGACCAGATGATGCTGGAGTCCCGGCACGACGCCCAAATCCGAGCGGAGTGGCGTGGGGTCGGCGGCGACGCGACTCTGCGCTCCTACGGCGGCAGCCTGGACGCCGTACCGCCCGCGCACTGGCATTTCTTAGAAGCGCAGTGTGTGGACCTTTGGGAGTGCGACACGCACTTCTTCGTCCACGGCGGCGTTTCCCCCGATCTGCCTCTGCGGGATCAGCCCCCACACGTCCTTTATTGGAAGCGGACCGAGCGCCCTGCCCCGCACTGCTCGGGCAAAATCATGGTCTGCGGCCACACCAGCCAGAAGAGCGGCCTGCCGCGCAATCTCGGCCACGCCGTTTGCCTGGACACCTACGCCTACGGCGGCGGCTGGCTCTCGTGCCTCGATGTCGGCAGCGGCCAAGTGTGGCAGGCCGACAACGCAAACCACGTCCGCCGATCTTCCATTGACGAGCGATTGGAAAAAGGCCTATACACATGAGAAAAGGCTACCCGTTTGGCGGCGTTTTAATTATGTATGCGCTTCTCGTCCAAGGGTGTAGCAGGGGACCAATCCAGGTCTGCTTACAGAACAACTATGGCTTTGCTGTGGGCGTTTATGATGCCTCTTATCTTGGGTCTACACAAGCTAAATATCTCGGAGCAGTTCTACCTAAAGCAACGCTGGACGTTGCTGTCCATCATGTAAATGATAGCGGGAAGTATAGATTAATTATCCGCAAAACAAATGGAAAGAAAGTCCAAGATATTATCAGGCCTTCGACGACTATTAACAAAAGTTTGATCGACAACACATGGAGTCTACATGTTGGCCCGTGATTAGTGACGTCATAATTGCGAAACAGCGACCCAACAATCGGCTGCACCCGAAGCCGCTGGACTGAACCCACGTCATGCTGCACTACCCCAAAATCCCCAGCAGCCGCAAGTGCCCCCAGACCCGGTGCGTGGCCTTCGAGAAGTATGACGGGACGAACCTGCACTGGGAGTGGGACCGGGACTTCGGCTGGCACAGCTTCGGGACGCGCCGGGATGAGTTCAACCTGACCGAGGCGGGCATCGCGCAGTTCAGGCAGGCCCACGCAAATCTTGACGGGTGCGCGGCGCTGTTCGAGGACACATTGGCCCAGGGGATTGAACAGGTTTTTCGGCAGAACCCGAACTATCAAAACTTCCCCAGCGTGAAAGTTTTCACCGAGTTCCTCGGTCCAGCGTCTTTTGCCGGCCTGCACAAGGCCGATGAGGCCAAAGAGCTGCGACTTTTCGATGTGTGGGCGGAGCCGTTCGGGATGATCGGCCCCAGGCAATTCGTCGCCGACTTCGGCCACCTGGGCATCGCGCGCGTCGTCTACGAGGGCAAGCTGACGGGCCAGTTCGCGGAGGATGTCCGCCTGGACAAGTATGGCACACCGGAAGGCGTCGTCTGCAAAGGCGGGGCGGGGATGACCTGTGGATGTGCAAGATCAAGACGCAGTCCTACCAGGAGCGCTTGAAGCAAGCCTTTGCCGACCAGTGGGAGCAGTACTGGGAGTGACAGCGGGCGGATACGCTGCACCGAAGGAGGAAACACCATGAGCGACGACAACTTGAGTGGCAAGGACTCGCTGGGCGAGGCGGCGAACCGCTACGTCACGTTCCAAATCGTTTCCGCCGTGATCGGCGGCATCATCGTTCTGGTCCTTATCTTCACCGTCTTTTTGCCCATGTTTAACCGCGTCAACCAGGCCGTGCCGCCCTCGTCGTTCCCCGGTCCGGGCGGCGTCGGGACCGAAACGGTGACAGTGAATGGACGCCCCGCGACCCCGGCGGAGAAAGAGATGATCGACCGGCAGATCAACAAGCCCCCGTCTCCGCAGCCGGCTCCGGGTGCGCCCGGCGCACACAAATAGCCGCCCGGCTCACGCCCGGCGCAGGAGCAGGACGCACACGTCGTCGCGGAGAAGGCCGCCGGAGAAGTCTTGGGCCGCGCGGACGATCTGCGCCGCCGCCGAAGTGACATCCGGCTCGGCGGCCTGATCTTCCAGCAGGCGGGCGACACCCTCGGTGCCCAGCATGTCCAGCCGGCTGGGGCCGGCCTCCGAAAGGCCGTCAGTGTAGAGCAGCAGCGTGTCGCCAGGCCGCAGCATCACGCGGGCTTCCTCGTAGACGCCGTTCTCCGACACGCCCAGCGGCGGGCCGGTGGTCGGGAGCATCTCGACGGGGCCGCCGGATGCCCGGCGCAGCAGCGGCGGCTCGTGGCCGCAGGAGACGGAGACGACTTCCCCGGTGCGGGCGTCGTACAAGCCGACCCAGAGGGTGACGAAGCCGCGCAGCAGGTCGTGGGCGGTGACGATGGTGTTCAGCCCGGACACGGCGGACGCGGCGGCGCGGCACTGGTATAAGATGCCGCGCAGCATGTTACGGACCGTGGCGAGCTGGGCGGCGGCGGCCAGACCCTTCCCCGAGACGTCACCGATCACCAGCGCATACAGCTCTTTGTCCAGGGCGAAGACGTCATAAAAGTCGCCGCCGATGGCCGCCTCATCCAGCGCAGGCTTGGTGTAGGCCATCAGGGTCAGGCCCGGTACCTCGCCGGGCGGGGGCGGCTGCAAGGCGTCTTGGAGGATCGTCGCGATCCGGCGCTCACGCTCCTGGGAGCGGGCCGCCTCCAGGGCGATCTCTTTGCGCGCGGAGATGTCGGCGGTGATGCCGTCGAAGCGGACCGGCGTACCCTCGGCGTCGTAGGTGAGGCGGCCGACGGCGTTGATCCAGCGCGTCCGCCCGTCCGGGGCCTGGGTGCGGTACTCGACGTTGTACTCGGCCCGTTCGCTGACCGCCCGGTCAACTGCGGCGCGTGTCCGCTCCCGGTCGTCGGGATGGAGCAGCGTGTAAAACAGATCGAAGTCCACGGCGGCCTCGGGCGGCAGGAAGAAGTGGTGCGCGGCGGTTTCGTCCCACAGGATTTTGTCGAACGGCCAGTCGCAGGAGAACGTGCCCAGGCCGGCGGCGTCCAGGGCGAATCGCTTGTCCTGCTCGCTCCGCCGCAGGGCCTCCTCGGCCCGGCGGCGCGCGGTGATGTCCGTGAACAGGCCGAAGGTGCCGGCGTAGACTCCGCCCTCGCGGACGGTGCTGACGTGGATGATGGTCCAGCACTCCGCGCCGTCCTTGCGCCGCAGCCGCGCCTCGTATTGCTCGGAAAACCCCTGCTGCCGCGCCGCGCGCTTTTCCCGCGTCAGGCCGTGGTCCTCGGCGAACAGCAGGTCGTACAGGAGCCGGCCCACGAGTTCGCCGGGCGCATACCCCAGCATCCCCCCCAGCCGGGGGTTCGCGAAAGTGATGACGTCGGCGGCGTCCACCCGCAGGATGCCCTCCGAGGAAAGGCTCAGGAGACGGCGGCCCAGTTCCGCCTCTTCGCGCCCCATTGGGATGGGCGACTCGGTTTGTTCCGGCACCATGTCCATGCCTTCCTCGTGCCCTCCGGGCGCCTTCCTAAAATAGCCTAATCCAACTCGCGCAGATCGCCGATAATCGCGTCAGGGCGCCATTCCGGCGGGGCCGCCTTTGCCGCATCGGGGGGAGTCACGCCGGTCAGGACCAGGACCGTCCGCGCGCCCGCCCGTCGGCCCACGGCGATGTCCGTGTCCAGGCGGTCGCCGACCATGACGCTGTCCGCAGCCGTCACCCCGGCAGCCTGGAGGACGGCTTCGTAGCCGTGCGTCTCGGGCTTGCCGATGGTCAGCGGCTCGCGGCCTGTCGCGGTCGCCAGCGCAGCCACGAGAGACCCGCCGCCGGGGATCTCGCCCGTCTCCATCGGGAATGTCGCATCCCGATTGGTGGCGATGAACTGCGCGTGGCCGCGCGTGATCGCGGCGTGGGCGAAGCGCAGCTTATCGTAAGTGAAATGCCGGTCGATGCCGACCACGACGTAGTCGATATCATGGAAGTCCACCGAATCAGGCTGGACGACGGGCATCAGCCCGCCCGACTCGCGCAGCTCGGCGGCCAGGCCCGGCTCGCCGATGACGAAGGCGGAACGACCCGCCGCCGCGCGCTGTTTCAGGTACAGGGCGGTCGCGTAGGCCGACGTGAAGATGGCCGACTCGGGGGCATCCAGGCCGTTGACTTGGGCGAGCTTTTCGCGGTAATCGGCGCGCGTTTTGCCGGAGTTATTGGTCAGGAAGAAGACCTGTTTGCCCGCACTTTGCAGGCGGCGGACCGCCTCGGCGGCGTGGGGGATGGCCGTGTCGCCCAGGTACAAAACGCCGTCCAGGTCGAACACATAGACGGAAGCCTCAGAGTAGAAAGAAAAGTTCACGCGGCAGTTTAGCACATCGCGTGGAAGAAGTCAAACACCGGGCGGGTGTCTGTTTTTAACCTCACGTCAACCTGAGGCGGACAGGCGAGCGGTTAAACACGTTTGCCGCCGGGTAGAATTTAACACCGCTACTCAGCAGATGCCCCGGCGCATTTTACGATAATCGATCACCATAACCGGCCCCTCTGCGCTTGCGCGATGGGGTCTAGAAAAGGTAAACTGATGCAACCCACCACACAAATAAACGCGGCGCAGCGGGTCTATGCGCTCCAGCATATCGACTCGGGCGAGTTCATCTGCCTGCTGCAAGAGGGCACGGACTACCTCGCCTGTTTTTCCGACGGCGACAGCGCCCTTGAGTTCCGCTCGCTGCTCGGCTTGCAGGAGCACGTAGACTTGCAGACGACGACGCTGGAGCATAGCCCGTTCTCCCACTTCTGGCTGGACGGCGAGAACGTGGACCTGCACTCGGAGCTTGTTCACTAGGCGCAATCGCGCCGAGCACTCCGGCAAGGCAAAGCAGCGGCCCGCCTCCCCTATTGGGGGGGCGGGCCGCTTGTGTTTTGTTCGGCTCGTTCCTGAACGCTCAGAAGTGCAGGCCCGCTGCGATGACGAAGCCGTCGGCGCGCTGGACGGCCTGGTATTTGGCGCTCAACGTCAGCAGGCCGCCCGGCAGGGCGTAGCCCAGCTCGCCGTAGCCGCCGACTTTTTGTGTCGTCGAGAGCTGGTTCTGGAAGTTCCCGTTGCGGTGCTGGTTCAGGAAGTAGTAGCCCACGCCGCCGCCGACGTAGACGCCGCCGCCGATCCCGACCTGAAGGCCCGCCGTAACAGGCACGACGGTGGAGTGGCTGCCGGACTTCGCCCCGGTCTCGACGCCCACGCCCAGCACGACGCGCAACGGCGTCGGGTTCGGGATCGGCAGGCCGTAGTGGAACTCGACGTCGAGCTGTGTATTGCCGCCCCCGTCTTTGGCCGCGCCGCTGGACGGGATAAAGACGCCCGCAGTGATGGCGTTCGGGCTGCCCAGGATCGGTACATCCGGGCCGGGCGCGGCCCGCGCGGCTGGCCCAAAGGCGGCGCAGAGGCCGAGGACGGCGAGGGTGCCGTAGGCGTGGGTGTTGCGAATGGTCATCGGTGGTCTCCTATGATCGTGGCGTCTCTTACAGTTGTACGGGCCGGGCCGACTCCATGCCGTCCACCCGGCGTATCTGTTCCAGCAGGGACTCGGGAGCGGGAGCGTCCAGCTTCAGCACCATCAGGGCGCGGCGGCCCTCGCTCTCGCGCCCGACGTGCATCCCGGCGATGTTGATGCCGCCGTCGCCCAGCAGCGTCCCGACCTTGCCGATGACGCCGGGCCGGTCGGTGTGCTGCGTGACCAGCATGGCCCCGGTCGGGCGGATGTCCACGCGGAAGCCGTCAATGGTCAGGATACGGATGTTGTCGCGGCTGAAGACCGTGCCGCTGATCGCGCGGTCGGTCGTCCCGCCGCGCTTGCGGACCGTCAGGACGGGGCCTTCGACCACGCCCGGCGTCCGGCTCTCGGTGATCTTGATGCCACGCGCCGCCGCCAGTGTGGGCGCGTTGACGTAGTTGACGCTCTCGGGCACGACCGGCTCCAACAGGCCCTTCAGGACGGCGCGGGTCAGGTGGACCGTCGGCAGGCCCTCGTAGTCGCCCGCGTAGGTGATCTCGACGTCGCTGATGGGGCTGGATGTGAGTTGGGCGTGGAGGCTGCCGATCTTCTCGGCCAGCGTCAGGTGCGGCTGCAAGCGTACCAGCAGGTCGGCGGACACCGACGGCATGTTGACCGCGGCGCGGGCGGGCTTGCCGGCCAGCACCTCGACGATCTGCTCGGCGATGTCGATGGCGACGTTGACTTGCGCCTCCTCGGTGCTGGCCCCCAGGTGCGGCGTCGTGATGATGTTCGAGACGCCCAGCAGGGGATTGTCGGATGGCGCAGGCTCGGTCGTGAAGACATCCACGGCGGCCCCGCCGATGCGCCCCGCCTTCGCGGCCTCGGCCAGGGCGGTCTCGTCGATGATGCCGCCGCGCGCGACGTTGATCAGCCGCACGGTCGGCTTCATCAGAGCCAGCTTTTCGGCGTTGATCATGCCCGCCGTTTCCTTGGTCTTGGGCACGTGGACCGTGATGTAGTCCGAGTCTGTATAGAGCGTGTCCAGATCGGCCAGCTTGATATCCAGCGCCTCGGCCTGCTCGGGCTTCAGGTACGGGTCATACCCGATCACGCGCATGCCGAACGATTGCAGCCGCTTGGCGACCTCACGGCCGATCTTGCCCAGCCCGATCACCCCCAGAGTCTTGCCGTAGACCTCGGACCCCATGTACTTTTTGCGGTCCCAGCGCCCCGCCCGCAGCGACTGGTCCGCCTGCGGGATGTTCCGGGCCAGCGCGAGCAGCATGGCGACCGTCAGCTCGGCGGCGGCCAGCGTGTTGCCCTCGGGGCTGTTGACGACCAGGATGCCCCGGTTGGTGGCCGCCTCGACGTCGATGTTGTCCACGCCGACGCCCGCCCGCCCGATGATCTTAAGCTTGCCCGCCTTGGCGATGATCTCGCCGGTGACTTTGGTCTCCGACCGGACCGCCAGGGCGTCATAATCCCCGATGATCGCCGCCAGCTCGTCCTTCGACAGCCCCGTCTTGACGTCCACCTCGGCGACGCGCTTCAAAATCTCGATGCCCTCGGGGGCGATGGGGTCGCTGACCAGTACCTTCGGCATACATAAACTCCCTCGTTTATCTGACTGCGTTCACTCTGACGCCTGAGCGGCGAGCAGCGTTTGAACCAATGCTTCGGAGACATAAAAATTTATCTGCTGCAACCTTGCCAGTGCATCGGTGAGATCAAGTAGGTCGGACCGAGCGGCATCGACCAAGATTCCCAGGGTTCCGATGGTCTTCAAGTTCTGTGCCTGTGCCTCCTGGCGGCCACGACGCTCATCAATCAGAACAAGATCGGCGCAGACCTCGAAGGCTAAAGAGATCGCTGCGCGTTCGCCCGCGTCAAGCGCAAGTGGCAGAAGTGACTGTGGCTGGCGGAGGACGGCCCACGTCGGCAGACGTGCCGCCCACGCCTGAACGACCTCCGGGGCGTGAGGGTGCAGCATTTCCTGCCTGACAGCATCCGGTACGGTGACTGTCTCGTACAGGGCCGGTAGAACCCCCGCGGCCTCCAAACGGATCAGGTAGTTCAGCGGCCCGGTATCGGAAATGACGATCATGTCTGCTTCTGCCGGAGACGCTCCAGAGTCGCCATATCCTGCTTGAAGTCTTCCACATCATACTGCGGATAGGCCCCGTGTGCCATCAAGAACTCTTGCGTCTGCCAGTAGTCCAGCCCCAGCATCTCACCGACCTGACCGCTTGAGAGCGTCGCGCGCCGGTAGCCTTCCACGGCCAGCAGTTCGAGCGTCAGCCGCGATAGTTCCTGACCCCGCTCTTGCAGACTCTCCCGGATGGTCTCCGGCAGCTCAATGGTGACACTGGACATGGCGTTACCCCTTGCGGTTCGCGAAGTCGCGCAGCAGGTCGGCCAGGGCGCGGACGCCGGCCTCGGGGAAGGCGTTGTAGATGGAGGCGCGGAAGCCGCCGACGCTGCGGTGGCCTTTCAGCCCGTCCATGCCGGCCTTCTTGGACGCGGCCAGAAGCTCGGGTTCGAGCGACTCGTCGGCCAGCCGCCACGTCACGTTCATCAGCGAGCGGTCGGATTTGTCGGTCACGGTGGGCTGGTAGAACGGCGTCAGCAGGTCCAGTGTGTTGTACAGCAGGGCCGCCTTGTGCCGGTTGACGGCCTCGACGGCACCCAGCCCGCCCTGCGCCTCGACCCACTTCAAGGTCAGGCCGACGACGTACACGGCGAAGGTCGGCGGCGTGTTGAAGAGCGAGCGGTTCTCCAAAAACGTGTTGTAGGAGTAGATCTTGGGGATGTCGGCGTTGGCCGTCGCCAGAAACGACTTGCGGGCGACCACGAGGGTCACCCCGGCGGGGCCGACGTTCTTCTGCGCGCCGCCGTAAGCGAGCGCGAACTTGCCGTAGTCGCGCTTCAGCGCAAGATAGTCCGACGACATATCGGCCACCAGGGGCGTCTCGCCGACATCGGGCAGGACGAAATACTCGGTGCCTTCGATGGTGTTGTTGGTCGTGATGTGAACGTAGCGCGAACCAGCCGAGGCAGTGAAGTCCTTGGGGATGTGCGAATACTTGTCGGCCTTGGATGAGGCGGCTTCGCGCGGGTCGCCGTAGAACTTGGCCTCGCCCAATGCCTTCGCGCCCCAGTCGCCGCTGACGACGTAGTCGGCGACCTGTCCGGGCTTCAGGAAGTTCTGCGGCACCTGGGCGAACTGCTGGCTGGCCCCGCCCTGCATGAACAGCGCGGCGTACTCGGTCGGGTCCAGGCCCAGGACGCGCAGCAGGCGCGTCTCGGCGTCGGCGTGGATCGCCTCGTAGTCCTTGCCCCGGTGGCTGACCTCTAAAATAGACATCCCCGACCCGTTGATCTCGCGGACGCCCTGCGCGGCCTCTTCCAGGACGGATTCGGGCAGGACGGCCGGCCCGGCGCTGAAGTTGTAAATGCGGTGGCTCATGGTCTCTGGTGTGGTCTCTTCCTAAGCAATTCGTCGTTGAACGGCCCCAGTGTACCCGAACGGCGGGGCGGGAGGCAAGGGGGCGTGGGAAGCGGCGGGAGCATCACGCCCTCCGGTGCATTTCTCGGATGCGGGCGAACGCGGGCGGGGTCGGCGGCGCGGCCAGCGCCCTTTGGATGATCGCGGCGATGGCCTCCGGGCCGAGGACGGACGTGTCCACCTCCACATCATAGGGACCGTGCTGGTAAACCCGGTCATACTGCGCGCGGGCGTAGCCGGGCTTGTGGTCGCCCCGCGCGATCTCGCGCCGCTCCACCACGTCAAGCGGGCAGCGGACGCCGACATACAGCGCCTCGATCCCGTCCAGCGCCTCGACCTGCGCGAGTAGCCAGTCTATTTGGAGAAAGCCCGCATCGGCGATGACGCTGTTGCCCGCGAGGGCCAGGGCGCGGATGCACCCGTACCAGCCCGCCAGGAACTTGCCGACATCAAACGGGTCGGTCGTCGGCCCGTCCGCGCCGGGGCGCACGGGCAGCATAGCCGTGAGATTGTCCATCTGGGCGTGCCACCAGTGCTCGCCCTCCGTTTCGAGGAGCAGCGCTTGAAGCGCCTTGCTGAGTGTGCTCTTGCCCGAACTCGATGCCCCGTTCAGCACGACCACGCGGCCTGGGGCGACAGCATGACTCATAATCGTGTCGCTCAAAGGATCGTCGCCACGTACCGCCGCGAGGTCTCGTCCAGGGCCGCGACGTCGGTGATCTCGAAGCGGTTGCCGTCCACATCCAGCAGCAGGAGGTGCGTGGGCGAGAGCCAGACGGCGTTCTCTTGCAAGTTCTGGGTCACGAAGTCCCGGTCGCCCCGATCGGTCTGGACGCTCCAATAGGTCGCCCCGAACTCCTGCTTGGCGTGGACGACGGCCCGCACGGTCGCCGTCAGGTAGCGGCGGCCCAGTTCCTCCTGCGCGGCTTCGAGGGAGGCGGGCGGCAGGACATGGGGGTCGGGCAGGGTGACGATCTCCCGGCCCTTGCCGTCGAGCAGGGCGAGGTACTGGCCGGGCCGGGACAGCGGCGCAGCCCACGCAGGCTTGACCGTGTGGTAGGACCTATCGCCCTCGATGGTTAGCCGCAGCCGGTCTTTGGGTTCATAGAACAGGTTCAGCGATTGGGGGTCAGGCGCGGTCGTATCAAGCACAGTAAGTCTCCTATAGTTCGGATCGCCCAGCGGTTCAGCGCCGGGGCCGGTCGTTCCCGCGCCTCGGCGGCGGCCCAAAGGCCTTCTGGAAGCGGCGGATGTACTCCTCGCTGGCGCGGGCGTGGTCCACCATCGGCTTGGGATACGATGGTGTGTCCAATTCGGGAATCCAGCGGCGGCAGTAGGTCAGGTCCGGGTCGTAGCGGCGCTGCTGGGCCAGGGGGCTGAAGACGCGCCAGTTGCCGTTCGGGTCCGGCGCGGTCCCGGCCACCCACTGCCAGCCGCCGTAGTTCGCGGCCCAGTCGCCGTCCACCAATTCCTGCATGTAATACTCCGCGCCGCGCCGCCAGTCGATCAACAGGTCCTTGCACAGGAACGACGCCGCGATCTGGCGCGTCCGGTTGTGCATCCAGCCCCGCGTGTGCATCTGGCGAATGCCGGCGTCCACATAGGGATAGCCGGTCATGCCTTCTTTCCAGCGCGCGAACCCCTCGTCGTTCTGGTCGAAGCGCATGGCGGCCAGCGCGGGCTGGATGGCCTTTTGGAGCATGCTCGGGTGGTGCCACAGCAGGGCGTTGAAGAAGTCCCGCCAGGCCAGCTCGTCCTGCCACTTGGCCGCCCCGCGCCCGCCCAGCTTCTCGGCCTCGCGCCAGCAGTCGCGCACCGACAGCGTCCCGTATTTCAAGTGAACCGACAACACCGACGTGCTTTCCTCGTCCCCTGTGTTGTCCCGGTTGTCGGCGTACCCATGCAGGCTCCGCGCGGCGAACGCCCGCAGGCCGGCCTGCGCCGCCTGGGTGCCTGCGTCCGGGATCGCCTGCGTCAGCCGCAGCCCGTACTCCTCCAGCGTCGGCAGCGGCGCGGACGCCGGCTCCGGCCCCAGCGTCAGCTTGGGCGTCTGCGGGTCGATGTCCAGCCGCGCCCCCACCCGCACCCGCGTCTCCCAGACCCGCTTGAACGGGGTGAACGTTGTAAACGGCCTGCCGTCGCGCGGGTCCACGATGTTCTGCGGCGGCGCGATCAGGGCGTCATCGTAGGCCTTCACGGCAAGCCCCGCCGCGTCAAAAGCCGCCGTGACGGCCTCATCCCGCGCCGCACTGTAGGGCGTGTAGTCGGTGTTGAAGTAGAGCGCGGACGCCCCCACTTCCCCGGCCAGGGCGGAAAGCTCCCGCTCCGGCGGCCCGCCCCGCCGCAGAATCAGCCGCCCGCCGTGCTGTCGAAGCTCCGCGTCCAGCGCCCCGAGCGACCCGAACAGGAACGCCGTCCGCGCCGCGCCGATGTCCCGCGATCTTAAAATAGCGTCGTCCAAGACGAACACGCCGACCACGCGCTCGTTCTCGCGCAGGGCGCGGTGGAGGGCGGTGTTATCCCCCAGGCGCAGGTCGCGCCGGAACCACATCAGGGCCGTCTTCATTTCATGCGTCGTTTCTAACGGTTGACAATGCTGCCAGCCAAAGGCGGCTCTTACTCATCCGAACAGGAGCTAGGGTCCGAGCAGACGAGGGGTTGAAAACCGCTCGCTAGGAAAGGCATCCTGCGGACGTTTAGGAAATTCCTGACCCCGCCCCTGACCCCACCCAGAGGGTGCCTCCCCTAGCGAGAGGGTTTTCAACCCCTCGTTCTCCTACTTCTTCCCTCACCAACCGAACGTCTCCTGGTATCGTTCCCAAATCCGCGCCTCATAAGTCAGCGCATACGCCTCGGCAAATGGCTCGCCCCGGCTGGCGCGGATGCGGGAGCGGGTCGTCATCCGGTCGTGGTGGTGGCCCAGCTCGTGCAGTAATATGTGCAGCAGTTGGTACGCCCGCGCCTGTGCCTCGGTGAACTCACACATCACGCCTTTTTCAATCACGTGGCTCGACACGCCCAGCCGATCAAAGACGGCTTGATGGTCCGCGTAGTGGCCGGCGCTGTAGTCTACCCACAGGTCTTCCTCCCACGCGCAGATGCCGACGACGCCCGGCGTGTGCCAGCCGCCGACGCTGTACTCACCCGGTGCCAGCACGATGGCGTTCAGGCCTTTGGACAGCTCGGCCCAGTCCGGCAGCAGGGCGAGGAACGCCTCGATGTCGCGCTGCTTCAGGACGTGCCGGTAGCCCACGCCGGGCCGCCGGCGGTCGATGGTCAGGCTGGGCGGCGGCGTGTCGTAGTAGCTCGCCGTCCATTCGGTGTTGTTCTTCTTCTGCACCCGGCCTTGCAAGACGCGGGGCGCGGACTTGCGGTTCATCTGGTTCATGGGTGCTCCGGCGCATCCAGCACCTTGTTGTAGCTGACGATGGCCGGCTCGGGCTGGAAGCCGAACTTGCGGTTGATGGCGAGCATCGGCCCGTTGTCCTCGTGGTTCTCGGTCGTCACCACTTGAATGCCGGCGGCGCGGGCGGCCTGGTAGGCGCGCACTTTGAGGGCGGTGGCGAGGCCGTGCCCTCGGTGGCCGCCCAACACGCCCGTGAGCCACTGCATCCCGACCGTGGGCGACTCCAGCTTGGGGACGATGTGGCACTCGCCGATCCACTGGCCGTCTTTGGCGGCCAGCAGGACGAGGTCGGGCCGCCACTCGGGGCGCTCGATGACGAAGCGGAGCCAGTCATCATACGGCTCGAACGTAAACGGCTGCTCGTCGCGGCGCGGGATGTCGTAGATCAGCGGCTTTTCCAGGTCGTAGTACAAATGGCGGTTCGCGTCGGTGTCGCCGATGGCTTCCAGCGAGAAGATCTCCGCGCCGTAGGCTTCGGCCCGGTCCAGGACGTTTTGATAGGGCGCGGCATCCCAGGTCGTCAAATTTAGGGAAGAGGGCGTCTCACGCTCCTGCTCAGCAAAGCCACGCTTGGTGAGAAAGCCGATACCGGGCGCGTCGGGCGTGGCCTCGCGGAAGAACGTCACCATCCGCTTCGCGCCGCGCTGGGCAGCGAACTCGGCGGCCTGGTCATACAGCATCCCACCGATGCCCCGGCGTCGGTGGGCCGGGTCCACGACGATGTCGAACTCACAGACGTCTTCCATCTTGAAGCCGGTCGTGTTCAGGTCCGAGGCGTTCAGGGCGGCGACGGCCCGGTCGGTATCGGAGTCGGGGACGACCAGCCGCAGGAATACCTCATCGGGCTTGCGGCGGGCGTCGGTGCGCTCCCACGACGCCGCAGTGTCGTGCCGGTGTTGGGGCCGGTCGGCATTGTGGATGGCGACGAGGGCCTCGCGGTCGTCGTCGCGGAACGGGCGTATCGCATACCGAGTCTGTGCGGCAGTCATAGGGTTGTGCTCCTGTGCGGCGGCTTCCAGCGTCTTATTCCAGCGTTCTACTCTAGCGTCTTCTCGTAGCTGACGCCCGGCGCGTCGGGGACAAAGCCCAATTTGCGATTGATGGCGCGCATGGCGGCGTTGTCCTCGTGGTTCTCGGTCAGGATCAGGCGGCAGCCGCGCGCCTGGGCGGCCTCGATGGCGCGCAGCTTCAAGGCCAGCGCGACGCCCCGACCTCTATAGGCGGGGAGGACGCCGGTGATAAACGTCCAGCCGATGTTTGTGTCTTCCTGGAAGCCCAATGCGCTCACGCCCACCCAGTCGCCGCCGGCGTCCTCGGCCAGGGCCACGGCGCGCGGGTCCCACTCCGGCCCCTCCATCGCCGCGCGCCACGGCTCGAACGGGGGGACCTCGTGCCGCTGCGTGTCGCGTGTCGGAATGTCCGCGTCCAGGGCACGGTCGAGTTCGTAAAGCCGCCGCCAGTTCTCGTCCGTGTCCGGCACGTCCGCGAACGCCCGCAGGCGCAGGCCGTCGGGCAAAGGGCGCATCGGCGCGGGCGGGACAAACGCCGACAGGTCCAGCATGACCGGCACGTCCCGGTCCAGGGGGGTGAACCCCAGCGCCTGCGCGAACGCCACGCCCGGCGGGTCGGCCTCGTACAGCCGGAAGTAAATCTTCAGCCGCGCCAGGCCGCGCTCGCGCGCGAACGCCTCGGCCCGCGCGTACAGCACGCGGCCCAGGCCCTGACACCGCCGGCTGGGGGCGACCCAGAGCGAAAGCCCGCAGACGCCCTCCCGGCGGTAGGCGCTCGTGCCCCTGTCGGCCGCGCTCAGGAAGGCGACGGCCTGGTCTGTCTCGGGGTCGCCGATGCACAGGCGCATCTGGACCTCCTCAGCAGGTCGGCGGGCGTCCATCCGCTCCCACTCGGCCACTGTCTCGTGCAAGTGCGTCGGCTTCTCCGCGTTTTTGCCAGCAACGATGGCCGCGCGGTCGGCGTCACGGAACGGGCGGATTTGGTGCTCGGTCACGGTGCGGTCTCCTCTGGGTTAGGCTGCTTCGCGCAGCGCCCGGTGGAACGTCGCGGCCAGGCACAGGGCCGCCTGCGGGGCAAACGTGATCCAGACGGTAGGAACCGGGCCGAGCTTTTGCAGCAGCAAGCCGGTCACAGCCAGCCCCACCGGACCGCTGCCGAAGGCGACCAGCCGGAAGACGCTGTTGACCCGCCCCTGCAAGCGGTCGGGAATCTGCGCCAGGCGGTAGGCGTACTGCGTGCCCAGGTAGATCGGCACGACGATGAAGCTCAGGGCGTTCGCCACGCCCAGCAGAATCAAGTTCGGCGCGAGGGCATAAAAGACCCAGGTGAGTGCCCACACCCAGCCCGTCCCGATCATCAGCGGCCCGAAGCCGAGCCGTCTTTGCAGCGGCACGGCCAGCAGCGAGCCGGCGATGCCTCCCGCCCCGCCGGTCGCCAGCAGCAGGCCGATGGCGGCGGGACCGGCCCCGAACCGCTGTGCCAGCACAATCAGAATCAGCGCCCACCCCGCGCACGAGACCATCAGCACGCCCGTCAAAATCGCGACGAACCGGATGACCGGGTGCGCCAGCAGCCAGCGCAGACCCTCGCCGATCTCCGCCCCGAGGTTCGGCTTCACGGCATCAAGTACGGGCGCGGGCCGGACATCGGTCTTCAGAGTCAGCAGCGCGATCACCGAAAAGACATACGAGACGGCGTCGGCCAAAAACGGGACGCCCCGGCCCAGGCCGTACAGGATGCCGCCCAGGGCCGGCCCGATCAGGCCCGAGACGCCGTAAACAGCCTCGTTCTGCGCGACCGCGGCGGATAGCTGCGCGGGCGAGACGACCCGCACCAGGCAGTTCGACTCGGCCTGATTAAAGAACACGAACAGCGTCCCCTCGACCAGCGTGACGGCGTAAAGCAGCGCCAGCGGCAGGTGCCCCAGGGCTAAAGCGATCGGGACCGTCGCCAGGGCCAGGGCGCGGCCCGTGTCGCAGACCAGCATGACCCGGCGCGGGTCCCACCGGTCCACCAGTGCCCCCGCGGGCAGGACCAGAATCAAATACGGCAGCCCGCGCAAAGCCGCCAGCAACCCCGCCCGCGCCGGCGAGTGCGTCAGGGCCAGAATCAGAAGCGGCAGGGCCAGCCCCGACACCTGCGATCCGATGGACGATACTACCTGCCCGCCCCACAGCCGCCAGTAGTCGCCGTTGCGCCAGAGCGAGCCGCTTGCTTCCACTCTGGGCGCGTCCTCAGCTGTTTCAACTGCCGCGCCTCTTCGCACGATTGGTTCTTCGACAACAGACATAAACGCTCCTTTGCGCTGCTGGCTTTCCCCTCAGTCCGCCGCCGCGCCGATGATCTGGGTGACTTGGCTCTGGGTCTCGACCAGCTTGAAGAAGTCGCCCTTCTTCGCCATCAGCTCAGCGTGGGTGCCCATCTCGGAAATCTTGCCGCCGTCCAGCACGATCAGGCGGTCAGCGTTTCTCAAGGTGGACAAGCGGTGGGCGATGGCGAACGTGGTACGGCCCTTGATCAGCCGCCCGATGGCTTCTTGAATCTGCTTCTCGGTCTCGACGTCCACGGCGCTCGTGGCTTCGTCCAGGATCAAGATGCGCGGGTCGTGCAAAATGGCGCGGGCAATCGAAACGCGCTGGCGCTCGCCGCCGGACAGCTTCGCGCCGCGCTCGCCCACCATCGTGTCGTAGCCGTCGGGCTTGCCCAGGATGAACGAGTGGGCGTTGGCGGCCTGAGCCGCCGCCATGATCTCCTCGAACCCCGCGCCGGGCTTGCCGTAGGCGATGTTCTCGGCGATGGTCCCGTTGAACAGGAACGGCTCCTGCAAGACGATGCCGATCTGGTGGCGCATGGCCTGGAGGCTCATCCGCGTGTAGTCCACGCCGTCGATCTTCAAGGTCCCGGCGTCGGGTTCGTAGAACCGGCACAGCAGGTTGATAGTCGTCGATTTGCCCGCGCCGCTCTTGCCCACCAGGCCGATCATCTCGCCCGCCTGGGCGGTGAAGGTCAGGCCCTTCAAGACGGGGTTCGACTTGTCGTAGCCGAAGCGGACGTTGTCGAACTCGACCAGGCCTTTGATGGCGTGGTGGCCGTCGCCCTCCTTGCCGTAGTTTTCCTGTTCGGTGTCCATGACCTCGAAGATGCGCTCGGCCCCGGCCATCGCCCGCGAGAACCAGTTGTTGACCTGCGCGAACCATTGGAGCGGCCCGTAGATCAGCGCGAGATAAGCGTTGAACAGCCAGAAGTCGCCCAGGTTCATCTGGCCCCGATAGACCATCCAGCCGCCGACGCCCCAGCAGATCAGGCCGCCCAGGCTCGTGAACAGCGACAGGGCACCGAAGATCGTGTACCAGCGCGTGTCCGCCGCCACCCCGGCGTCGCGCAGCTCGTTATTGCGGGCCGCGAACTTGGCGTTCTCGTAATCCTCCTGGGCGAAGGCCTTGACCACCCGAATGCCGGTCAATGACTCGTTGAGGTGGATGTGGAACCGCGCCCACTTCTGGCCGACCCGGACGAAGAGCTGCGAGACGGACTTCCAGAAGACGACGCTGATGCCGACCACGACCGGGAACGGCGACAGAATGCACAGGGTCAGCCGCCAGTTGACCGACAGCAAAAACCCGGCGATGCCGAGCAGCAGCAGGCCGTTGATCAAAAAGAACGGCATGCCGTCCACCAGAAAGCCCCACACTCGGTCGGTATCCTGCGTGACGCGGCTGGTGATCGCGCCGACCTGCTTTTTGTCGAAGTACGAGAGCTGCAAGAACTCGATGGCCCGGTACAGGCGCGAGCGCAGGTCGGCGGCGATGTTGCCGCCCAGGAACGCGATAGTGCGGCCCGTGACGATCTGCACGCCGGCCCCGACAACCAGGATCGCCAGCCACGCGCCGGTCAGCGGCAGCAGCAGGTGGGGGCGGCCGGCGTGTCCGGGCGGGGGCGCGAGGACGCCGTTGATCAGGGCGCGCTGGATCAGCGGCGGGGCCAGGCTGAGCGCGGTCGTCAGCAGCGACAGCGCGGCCAAGCCCGCCGCCTGCTTGCGGTAGGGCGTCAAAAACCCGGCGATGCGCCACATGGTCTTGGAGCGGTTGACGCAGGCGGGGCAGATGCCGTCTTTCTCGGGCAGCAGGCGGTGACAGTTCGCGCACCGCGTCCGCTCTTCTTTGAGGGTGATCGAGAACGGCTCGCCCTTGGCGAGCTGTTCGATGCCGCGCGCCGCCTCGCTGAACCGCGCGGCCACGGTCTGCGAGTAGGTGACGACCGGGAGGACATCACCGCTCTTAGCCGTAATCTCCAGACGCCCACCCCCGACCAGCGGCTCGTTGCGGGCGGTCTGAATCTCCCCGATGGGCATCTGGAAGGCCAGCGCCCCGCCTGCCTCCAGGACGCGGACGGAGTCGCGCGTGACCACCAGCTCGCGCCGCCCGAAGCCGCCGTCCGGCCCGAAGTCGGCTTGGAGCCGGATCAGCGCGTCGTCCTCGCCCTGTCCCTGCCGCACGTCCTGCGGTGTTTCCACTGTCGCCATGTGTTCTCCTGGGGCGTAAAAATCGTGGCACAAAAAATCGGGCGCTCCCGGTCTCCATGAGGGAGAGCGCGGGACGCCCGATGCCTGTCGGTCGCTGGAAGGGTGCGGCTGGGCCTCAGCAGCGGCTCCTCCAGGAAGGCAGAGGGCGGGTCCGGCGCGGGGCCGGACGGGAAGCGGGCGTCGAGACGAGGTTATCAAACCAGAGGGCACCGGAGCCAGTCCGTGCCGTCGTGGCCGAAACGCCGTTCGTGAGTCCGCCAAACATAATCGTGTGTCGCTGTGTCAGCATCGGAACCGTACTCCTTTCAAGGGTGATAAGCCAGGCGTGATAAGCAAATCAGACCCGCCGGGGCGGGAACGGCAAGAGTATAGCCGCCGCCCCGCCCGTTTGTCAAGCCCGCGCGACCTGACGCGGGCCGCGCTTCCCCTCCGCGTGGCGCTTCGCCTTCGCGCGCAGGGCATCGGCCCAGCGCAGGGCCTTCGCCCCGTCGCGCAGTTTCAGCGTCTGGGCAAGGACGTCGGGGCGGTACAGGGAGCCGCTGTAATGGGCGAGCGGGACGAAGTCGGCGGCTCGGCCCGGCCCCCGGTTGAACTGCCAGCCGACCAGCTCGGCCCCGCCCGACAGCGAGCAGTCGTAGTAGCCCGAGGGCGCCCACAGCACCCAGCGGCGGCGGTCGGCGTGGGGAAACAGGGCGAATAGCTCCTGTCCGTCGGTCATCCGATACCAGCGGATCGTGCCGTCCCCGAACGCGGCGATGGCGACCTTGCCGTCGCCGGAGACGTTGACCGCTTGGGTGCTGGCGGGGGCAGGCACCTCCCACACTTCCGCGCCGTTGCGGTCGAAGCGGCGAAGCATGAAACCCGCTCCGAGCAGGAAGCTCTGACGGTCCGGGGCAATGGCGAGGCTGGTGGGTTCCTCGAAGCGTACCAGCTCCAGCGTCTTGCCGTTGAGGGTGGGGAAGGACGTTGCGCCCTTCCAGTTCTGGACGTTCAGCCCCTCGGACGTCGTGACCGGCGCGGCCAGCCCGCTCGCAGGCACGGCATCGCTCGGGACCAGCGCATGGTCCCAGAGCGAGAAGAGGGCGAGCGACTTGCCGCCGCTTTCATAGCCGAACCGGACGGTCGCGCCGTCGCGGGAGATCAGCAGCCCGCCCACGTTGTCGCCGAAGTCCGCGGTCTCGGCCTTGTGGAAGGTGCGGCAAATGTCATCGGCGTCCACGACCCCAAAGGCCGGGTCGTTGGTCCCGAAGAAAAGCCCGCCGCCCCGTCGCGGCACGAGGTCCCAAAGGGCGCCGCTGGCGACGGGGATGTCCTTGAACCCGCCTTCACCCCCTTGCGACCACTCACGCACCACGCTTTTCCCGGCGTGGTCGCTGTAGTCGCCGCCGGCATACAAAGAACTCCCGTCGGAGGACCAGCACACCATGTCGAAGTAAGGGGTATCGCCTTTGGTCGCTTTGCCTGTTTCCGCCGCGTCCGGCTCGGACAAGGTAGCGAGATTCTCGCCGGACAGGACGGCGATTCTCACGGCGGCCTGCGGCTTTGGGGTGAGCGTGTTGTCGAAGCCGACCGCGACCCGCGAGCCGTCCGGCGAGAAGGCGACATCGAACGGGCGCGCGTTCTCGGTAAGATTGGCCTTGGCGAGCAGGCGCAGCGACACGCCCTTGCTCTCGTCCAGAGCGTACAGGCGGACGAACCCGTCCGTGGCGGACGTCACCAGGCGCAGACTCCCGCCCGCCCGTGCCCAGCTTATGCCGTAACCCTCTACCCCGTAATCGTCATGGGCCGCGAGCGCGTGGTCGGCGGTGCGGTACACGTTGACGCCATACCAGGCGACGGTGGCGGCCAGGAACCGTCCGTCCGGGGAGAAGGCGAGGCAGGGGACCACAGTGGTCAGGTCCGAGATGCGCCCGATGATCTTCCCGGTGGCGCGGTGGAACAGGTAGATGGTGTCGCAGTCGTCCTCGGTGGCGTTGTAGACGCTGCACGCGATGGTGCCGCCGTCGGGGGACAGGGCGACCGCATGTACCTTGCCCTGATCCCCCGCGCCGATGGGCGGGCGCAGCACACCCAGCGCGCCCCCCGAGGCGGCGTCCCACACGCGCACGGTCTTGTCGCTGGAGGCGGTGACCAGGTAACGGTTCAGGGCGTCCGTGGCGAGGCCCTGGATGGGGCCGGTGTGCATCCCGGTCTCGATCCGCAGGAACGGCTTTTCGGAGGCCGCCGGTTCTTGTGCGGCCAGGGGACCGCCCGGCAGCCCGGCGAGCAGCAGAAGGAGCAGGCAGTGGGCGAACAAGCGTGGTTTCATCTTGGACTCCTCGGCAGGACGCGGCGAATATCGGCACATAATCACTGCTAAGTAGTTGTTCCAAAATGTGTTAGACTGTAAGCATCATGGCTCGAATCACCGTTCTTTCGCTTCCCGACGCCGAGCAGGCCGCGCTCGAAAAGGCCGCCAAGCACGGCCCC
>JAABUQ010002043.1_pt1 | contig 41062 bp, 35 predicted proteins | sample 5560001 | NCBI WGS metagenome assembly JAABUQ01 (sample SAMN10711888, study PRJNA513371) | rock metagenome | isolation source: Antarctica rocks | place: Antarctica: Victoria Land, Finger Mt nord | collected 2015-12-18
TTCCGGGGGCGGAGTACCGACCCCGGCCACCCGGAAGGGGCCGATCATCTCCTGGATCGAGAGCGATAACGGAAGCTCCTCGGCCCTGGCGAAACGAAGCCAATCCGGCGACCCGGGCGGCGGTCCGGCCCGAGCCGGGGTCCCGGGCGGGGCTCCACCAGATAAGATCGCCCCGGGCGCCGGCCGCTACCCGCCTTTCGGCCACGAGTCGCCAGATTCGGGCGGCTCAAGGGCGGCGCGAGGCCCGGATCGAGCCGGCCACCTCGGCGACCGGCCAGGCGGAGAGGATCAGGAAGAGGAGGCTGGCCGGGGCGGAGAACAGCCCGGCGTCCGCGGCGATGGCGATGATGATGGCGATCAGCGGCGCGGGATAGAGGGCGACTCCGACCCGGGCGAACGCGGCGACCCAGGCGTTGCCCGCGCGCATGGCCATCGCCTTCCAGCAGCATCCCACGGCGATCCACTGGATCAGGAAGATCGGCGTCGAGCAGATCCCGTAGAAGAAGAAGCCGAAACCGGCCCCTTGCCCCGACCATCCCTCTCGGCCCTCGTAGATCAAGGAGCCCAGGATCATGACGAGGACCGGCGAGGCCAGGCCGACCGCGACCGCCCCGAACATCGACCCGAAGGCCAGGCCCGGGCGCGCGGCCCGCCGCTCCGGGGGATCGATCGGTCGGGTCGACTCCGGTCGTGGCGGACCGGGGGACGGCTCGTCGACGATCCGCGGCGGGCGTGGCTCGGGCGGCGGGAGGTCCGGGTTGGGCTCGCTGGTCGAGGACCCGGGCTCGGTGATGCTCAGGTAGTCGATCCCCTCCCGGGCCAGGTGGGCGTGCGCCGAGGCGATCGAATCGGCCTGGATGGTCCCGACCTCGACCCGGCCCGACCGGTCGAGGAACCGATATCGGAAGGACTTCATGGGACGGCCTCGCGGGAGGGGACGCCCGGCTCGCTCGCGACGGCCCCGACCTGCTTCGCCCCGGCCCCGCCCCGGATCGGACGCCCGGCGACGGTCGAGTGAATCGGTGTTGGGGCCCGTGATATCTAGGACACGCCTTCCTGACGGCCCCGTCAAGGGCGGCCCGCCCCTCGGCGGTCGATCGGGCCGGCGGCCCTGGCGTTGACCTCGGCGTCCTGCGTGCTCGGCTTCGGCTCGGGCGGGGCGTCGCCGGCCGCGCTCGGGCCCGATTCGGGCACGGGATTCGCCTGGTTGGCCTGTCCGAGTCACCTTCCGGACGCCCCGGTCGAATCCCCCGCCCAAGGAGCACCGATCATGGCCAGCGTGACCAGCGAGATCCAGGAAGCCTACCGCGACCGGGTCGAGACCGCCGGGACCTGGCCGCGAGCCGTCACCCGCGACCTGGCCTATCTCCGGACCGCGATGGTCAACCTCTACTTCTCGGGCCTGGAAGGGGCCGGGGACCGCGACTGGGTCCTGATCGACGCCGGGCTCCCGGGGTTCTCGCAGGCGGTCATCGACGCCGCCGCCCGCCGGTTCGGGCCGCACGCCCGGCCTTCGGCGATCGTCCTGACCCACGGCCACTTCGACCACGTCGGCACGCTCAAGACGCTGGCCGAACTCTGGGATGCGCCGGTGTTCGCCCACGAGCTCGAGCTGCCCTACCTGACCGGCCGGTCGGCCTACCCCCCGCCCGACCCGAGCGTCGGCGGCGGTGTGATGCCCCTGATGTCGTGGATGTTCCCCCGGGGGCCGATCGACCTGGGGAACCGGGTCCGCCCCCTGCCCGCCGACGGCTCCGTGCCCAACATGCCCGGCTGGCGCTGGATCCACACGCCGGGCCACTCGACCGGCCACGTCTCCTTCTTCCGCGACGGCGACCAGACCCTGATCGCCGGCGACGCCTTCGTCGCGACCAAGCAGGAGTCGGCCCTGGCGATCCTGACCCAGCGTCGAGAGATCCACGGCCCGCCGAAGTACTTCACCAGCGACTGGATGGCCGCCCGCCGCTCGGTCGAGGCCCTGGCCGCCCTCCGGCCCCGCCTCGCCCTCACCGGCCACGGCCTGCCGATGGAAGGCGAGGAGCTGACCGCCGGCCTGGCCCACCTCCTCCGCGACTTCGACGACGTGGCCTACCCCGCCCAAGGCCGCTACGCCCGCCAGGCCGCCGTCGCCGACGCCTCCGGGGTCGTCTCCGTCCCCCCCGAGAAGCCCGGCATCTCCCCGCAACTCCTCGCCGGCCTCGCCGCCGGCGCCCTCGCCGGCCTGCTGATCGGCCGGATCACCAAGTCGCGTCGGCGGTGATTTGATGGCCACCGATCATAAACCCAAAAGCCCCGGCGGGATCGGCCGATCCCGCCGGGGCTTTTCGTCGCGGACGTTCTTCATGCCTATTTGGATGAGGAGATGCGAAGCGGCCCGGATTGGCGGGCCGATCGGACCAACGCCGATTGGCCACGATCGTTGACGTGCGTTAACGGGCGGCTTATGATCCCCACATGGCCAGGTCCAGGCACCCCGATAAAGACATCGAGCGGGCGACCAAGTACGCCGAATCGCTCGGTTGGACGGCTACCGTGTCCAAGGGTGGTCATGCCTGGGGGTTCCTGTTGTGCCGTCATCACGACCGCTCCGGCTGCCGCGTCGCGGTCTATTCGACGCCGAAGGACTGTGGGAATCACGCGAATCACATACGTCGGGAGGTTGATCGCTGCCCGCACGTCGACGAAGTTCCCCCGGCGGCACCAGCGGAGGAAGACGATGGAAGTCGGCAAGACGTGTGAGAGGGAGCACGACTTCACCCTCGTCTTGAACGGGGTGGATCACCTCGACGAAGACGTGGCGGATGCCCTGTTCGGGGCGGGCTGCGACGATGCGACGCCGAGTCTCCGGTTCGGCAAGGTTTATCTCACGTTCACCCGGACGGCGCGGTCGCTGCGAGAGGCCATCCTCACGGCGATCCGCGACGTCCGGCGGGCCCGGATCGGCGCCGACGTGCTCCGCGTCGATGAATGCGACCTTGTGACCCAGGCCGAGATCGGGCGGAGGGTCGGCCGCAGTCGCCAGGTCATCAACCAGTACATCTCCGGCAAGAGGGGCCCGGGCGGCTTCCCCCCCCCCACTTGCGAGATCACCGATGGGACTTCGCTCTGGCTGTGGTCCGAGGTCGCCTACTGGCTCCGCCAGAACGACATGATCAAGGAGCAGGATCTCGTCGATGCGCGCGATCGCGATGCGATCAACGCGATCCTCGATTATCAGCGCCAAATGCAGCTCGAACCCGCCGCGTTCGAAGAACTTTCCGAATCGCTACGGCCCCTGACCGACCATCTTGACCCGATTTCGCTCCCCCATGTCGGGCCTCCCGGGGGATAATGATTCCCGCGGAGGCCCGGACGGTCTTCGCGGTTGGCCGCGGGACATCGGGATGTTCCGCGACTTGCGGGCGGCGGGTCGAGATGTCGGTGACGTGATCTGAGAGGGGCGAAGGCTCGACCATGCGGGTCCTGGTTGTCGACGATGAGCCGAACATCCGGCGGACGCTCCGGGTGGCCCTGGAGGGGGACGGGCACTCGGTCGAGGAGGCGACGTCGGGCCCCGAGGCGACCCGGCTCGCCGAGGGGCGGCCGTTCGACGTGGCCCTGGTGGATCTGAGGCTGGGCGAGGAGTCGGGCCTGGACCTGATCGAAGCCTTGCTGGCGCCGTCGCCGAGGATGGCGGTGGTCCTGATCACGGCGCACGCGAGCATGGATACCGCCCTGGGGGCGATCCGCCGGGGGGCGTTCGACTACCTGCCCAAGCCGTTCACGCCCGGCCAGGTCCGCGCCGTGCTGGAGCGGGCGGGGAAGGTCCGGGGGCTCCGCGACCGCGTGGCCGACCTCGAAGAGCGGGTCCGCGACGAGGTGCCCGCGCTCGATTTCCAGGGGGGTGACGAGGCGGTCCGCCGCGTCGAGGAGGTCGCCCGGCGGGTCGCCCCGTTCGACGCCGCGGTGCTGCTTCGGGGGGAGAACGGCACCGGCAAGGGGGTGCTCGCGCGGGCCCTGCACGCCTGGAGCAAGCGGGCCGGCGGGCCGTTCGTGACCGTCAACTGCCCCAGCCTCAGCCCCGAGCTGCTCGAAAGCGACCTCTTCGGCCACGCCAGGGGGGCCTTCACCGGCGCCGTGCGCGACGCCTCGGGCAAGGTGGCCGCCGCCGAGGGGGGGACGCTCTTCCTCGACGAGGTCGGCGACCTGCCGTTGGCCCTCCAGCCCAAGCTCCTCCGGTTCCTCCAGGAGCGGCAGTACGAGCGGGTCGGCGAGGCCAACACCCGGACCGCCGACGTCCGGCTCGTCGCCGCGACCAACCGCGACCTCGAAGCGATGGTCGCCTCGGGGGCGTTCCGCGAGGACCTGCTGTATCGCCTCAACGTCGTCGAGATGACCCTGCCGCCGCTCCGGCAGCGGTCCGACATCGGCGATCTGGCCGACCGCCTGCTCGCCTTCTTCGCCCGCCAGGCCGGCCGCCCCCTGACCGGCTTCTCGGCCGAGGCCCGGCTCGCCCTGGCCCGCCACCCCTGGCCGGGCAACCTCCGCGAGCTGCGGAACGCCGTCGAGCGCGCCGCGATCCTCGCCGAAGGGCCCGAGATCGGCCTGGCCGACCTGCCCGAGCGGATCCACCCCCGGCCGCCCGACCCGGCCGAGGGGGTCGCGCTGGGCCGGGCGGTGAGCCTCGAAGCCCTCGAAGCCGAGCACATCCGCCGGGTCCTCGCCGCCACCCCCAGCCGCGAGGAGGCCGCCCGGGTCCTCGGGATCGACCCGAGCACCCTCTACCGCAAGCGCAAGCAATACGGCCTCTGAGCGAGCGGGGCGAGCGAACCGATGGACGAGCCCAAACCCGACGAGAAGCCGAGGCGCCGGCCGCGCTATCGCGGCAAGAACCCCCGGGCCTTCGGCGAGAAGTACAAGGAGCACCAGGCCGACCGCTACCCCGACGACGTGGCCAAGGTGATCTCCGGCGGCAAGACCCCCGCCGGGACCCACCGGCCGATCCTGGTGGCGGAGGTCCTCCGGGTGCTCGGCCCCAGGCCGGGCGACGTCGCCGTCGACTGCACCCTGGGCTACGGCGGCCACGCCCGGGCGCTGCTCGAAGCCGTCCAGCCCGGCGGGCGGCTGATCGGCCTCGACGCCGACCCGATCGAGCTGCCCAGGGCCGAGGCCCGACTCCTCGCCCTCGGCTTCCCCGCCGGGTCGATCGCGCTGCACCGGACCAACTTCGCCGCCCTGCCCCGGGTCCTCGCCGCCGAGAGCCCCGGGGGGGCCGACCTGATCCTCGCCGACCTCGGCCTTTCCTCGATGCAGGTCGACGACCCGGCCCGCGGCTTCGGCTTCAAGCTCGACGGCCCGCTCGACATGCGGATGAACCCGACCCGAGGGCGGCCCGCCTCCGCCCTCCTCTCCGACTTGGCCGAATCCGGCCTCGCCCGGATCCTCGCCGAGAACGCCGACGAGCCCCACGCCCGGGAGCTCGCCGCCGCGATCCTCCGGGCCCACGCCCGGGAGCCGCTCGCGACCACCCGGGCCCTCGCCGCCGCCGTCCGGCTCGCCGCCGCCCGGACCCCGACCCCGCCCGAGGTCGCCGTCCGTCGCGTCTTCCAGGCCCTCCGGATCGCCGTCAACGGCGAGTTCGAGGCCCTCGACGCCTTCCTCCGCGCCCTCCCCGGCTGCCTCAAGCCCGGAGGCCGGGTCGCCATCCTCTCGTTCCACTCCGGCGAGGACCGCCGCGTCAAGCTCGCCTTCGCCCAAGACCACCAGGACGGCCACTACGCCGCGATCGCCCCCGACCCGATCCGCCCGACCGCCGAGGAGCGGCGGGACAACCCTCGCTCAAGCTCGGCCAAGCTGCGGTTCGCGGTCCGGGCTTAGCCTCGCGGTGGGCTTGCCATTTTTGCTAAAATCAGATTAGCATAAAGCTGGAGAATGCTATTTCGTGATTAGCAAACATGGCGGGGGTGTCGTGTGGCTAAACGAGCCGGACCGACCTGGGAGCCGAGCGAGGAAGACTACCTCCGGATCTTCCGCGAGCAGAACCCCTGGCAACAAACCGGGCAGGTCCCCACGGCCTTGGCCAGGAAGGTGGAGCGACCGCTGGCCAAGCTGCTCCCGGGTCGGATCATCCGGGATCGGCCCCGCCGATACCAACTGATCCTGGGGCCGCGCCGGGTGGGCAAGACGACCTCGATGTATCAGGCGGTCAAAAAGATGTTGGAGCAAGGAATCGATCGGTCGCGGCTCTGGTGGCTCCGCCTCGACCATCCGCTCCTGATGGATTTCCCGCTCGGCAGCCTCGCCCAACACGTGATCCGCGAAGGCCGGGCGACGCCGGAAAGCCCGGCCTTCCTCTTCCTGGACGAGTTGACCTATGCGGATAAATGGGACCTCTGGCTGAAGACCTTTTATGACGAAGGCTGGCCGATCCGGGTGGTCGGCACCTCGAGCTCGACGGCGGCCTTGAAGAAACGGATGTTCGAGAGCGGGGTGGGTCGATGGGAGGATCAATACCTTGCCCCGTATCTGTTCCCCGAATACCTGGACCTGCTGGAGACGGGAGTGGCCATCCCCGTCGAGGCGACGCTCGCCGGCACGATCGGGGCTTGCATCGCCGGCGGAGTCCGCGTCGACGCCTTGGCGGGGGCTCGCCGGCGGTTCCTCTTGACCGGGGGATTCCCGGAACTGCTGATCGACCGGCAGGACATGGAGGACGAGGCGTCGGCGCTGCTCCAATCCCAGCGGACGCTCCGCAACGACGCGGTCGAGCGGGCGATCTACATCGACATCCCCCAGGTCTTCGGGGTCAACGACCCGAAGCAGCTCGAACGGGTGCTCTATACCCTGGCCGGCCAGGTTTCCGGCGTCCTCTCGCCGGCGGGGATCAGCCAGGGCCTGGGGGTGTCGCAACCGACGTTCGACCGATATCTTTCTTACCTGGAACGGGCCTTCCTCGTCTTCACGCTCTCGAACTATTCGGGCAGCGAGGCATCGGTCCAGAAGCGGGGGCGCAAGCTCTACTTCGTCGACGGCGCGATCCGCAACGCCACGCTCCAGCGCGGGTTGGGGCCGCTGACCGATCCCCAGGAGATGGGGCTCCTGACCGAGAACATGGTCGCCGGCCATCTCCGGGCGTTGGGCGAGGTCGGCCAGGTCCGGCTGTATTTCTGGAGGGACAAGAACGACGAGGTGGACCTGATCTACGACCACCCCGACGAACCCCTCGCCTTCGAGGTCGGGACGTCCCCGGACCACCACCGCCGGGGGCTCAAGACGTTCGAGGCCAGGTACCCCCGGTTCCGCGGTCGATGCTACTACGTCGCCCCCGAGGTCTTCGCCAGGCGTCCCGACGAGACCGGGGACGGGATCGGGACCCTGCCGATCGACCTGTTCTTGCTGGCGGTGGGCGGTCAGGTCGCCCGCGAGCTGGCCAGGCGACTGACCGAGTGAGCCTTGCCCGGCATCCGCTCAGGCCCCGAAGTGCTCGCGGAGCATGGCGAGGCTCTTGGGGACGGCGATTTCAGCCTCGTCGTTGCCCTCGAATTCGAGGGAGATCCAGCCCCGGTAGTTGTGGTCGGCGAGGATCTTGGCGATCCGGGCGTAGTCGAGGTCGAGCTTGTACCACCGGCCCCCGCCGTAGTAGGTCTTGGCCTGGACCAGGGCGATGGGGACGGGGGAGGAGGCCATCGACTCCATCTGGGCGTAGGAGTCTTCGAGGAAGTTGCCGGTGTCGAGGGTCATCTGGAGCCAGGGGGACTTGATCGCCTCGACGATCCGGCGGACCCCGGCGGCGGTCCGGCCCAGGCCCCAGTGGTTCTCCAGGCCGAGGACGACCCCGCAGGACTCGGCCCGAGGCAGGAGCTGCTCGATCGCGGCGATGGCCCAGCCGAAGGCCTCGTCCTCGGTGTGCCCCTCGATCGCCGGCTCGATCCCCTTCTTGGTCATGAAGTCGTCGAACGACTTGACCGTGTTCCACCGGCCGGTGTTGATCCGCATCACGGGGATGCCCAGGCTCGCCGCCAGCTCGACCTGGTAGAGCGTCTTCTGGACGTTGGTCCGGCGCATCTCGGCGTCGGGGTAGACGAACCCCTGGTGGGTCGAGAAGCCCATCAAGGCCAGGCCGAGCGAGTGGGCCTGCCGCTTGATCGCGTTGATCGCGGCGGGCGACTCGTCCCCCATCTGGACGTGGAGCAGCTCGACCCCGTCGAACCCCATCGCCGCGGCCTTCTCGATGCAAGCGGCCATGCCCAGCCGCTCGCCCCGGAACTGCCAGAACGAATAGGTCGAGACGCCGATCGCGTTCCTCCGGCGAGGGGCGGGCCGGGCCGCCGAATCCTGGGCCGGGGCCTGGGTCGGGCCGGCCAGGCCGAGGGCCGCCGCCCCGGCGAGGCCGGCTCCCGCGAGGAAATCTCTCCGATTCGGGGTCATCAATCAGGCTCCTTGGGCCCAGGTATCCGGGGTGATCGGTCGCGCCCCCAAAGGCTAGCCGTCGCCGAGGGCCGGGGCAAGCGGCGACCCCCCCTTGCGTTCCGCACGGCCGTCGGGCCTCATCGTGCAGGATGCCCGGGCGGTCGAGGGCAATCGGCGAGGTGGTCGATTCTCCAAGTCGTTTTATGGCAAATGTTTGGGTTCAATCGGGGCGGGCGGCACCGTCGTTGCTTTGCATCAGTCGGAAGAATCGAAGGGGAGCGGATGATCACGACGCTGAGGACCAAGCTGCTGATCGTCGTCATGCCGTTGCTGGCCATCATGGTCGGCCTTGGCCTGTGGACGATCACCATGTTCTGGCGGCTGGGGAACAACATCGACCTGATCCTCCGGGAGAACTACCGGAGCGTCCGGGCCGCCCAGGAGATGAAAGAGTCGCTGGAGCGGCTGGACTCGGCCCAGTGGTTCGCCATCGGCGGCAAGGAGGACCTTGCCCGCCGCCAGGACGCCGAGAACCGCATCAAGTTCGAGGCGGCCCTCAAGACTGAGCAGCGGAACGTCACCCTGCCCGACGAGCAGGGGATGGCGGACGACCTCACCCGGCTGTACGCGGCCTACGTCGCCGAGGCCGATCGGTTCTTCGCGCTCGAGGGCGAGCAGAAGGCCGATCGGGAGCGCTTCTACTTCGAGAAGCTCCAGCCGACCTTCGACGCGATCCGCCGGCGGGCCGACGACGTGCTCCAGGCCAACCAGCGGAACATGGTCGACGAGAAGGACCGGTCGAGGGGCATGGCCGAGGACTCGACCCGGCTGATGCTGTTCGCCCTGGTGGGCTCGGCGGCGGTCGCCTCGGCCCTGGCCGTGGCGGCGAGCCGGTCGATCCTCGGGCCGATCCGGGCGGTCACCCAGGCCGCCCGCGAGATGGCCCGGGGGGACCTCGACCAGGTCGTGCCGGCGACCACCCGCGACGAGCTGGGCGAGCTGGCCGAGGCGTTCAACTCGATGGCCCGGACGATCCGGGCCTTCCGCCAGGCCGGCACCGCCCGATTGCTCCGGGCCCAGCAGGCGGCCCAGAGCACGATCGACTCGTTCCCCGACCCCGTCATCGTCGTCGACCCCGGCGGCGCCGTCGAGCGGGCCAACCCGGCGGCCCGTCGGGTCCTGGGCGTCGACCCGGGCGACGACCGCCCGGTCGCCTGGCTGCCCCCGCCGCAGCTCCGCGAGCCGCTGGCGGAGGTCCTCGGCGGCAAGGTCGACCGCCGCCTGATCCACCTGGAGCACGCCCTGGGCTATCGCGACGACGGCCAGGAGCGGTTCTACCTGCCGCACGTCCTGGCCATCCGCGATGAGGGGCAGCACCTCATCGGCGCCGCGGTGGTCCTCACCGACGTGACCCGGTTCCGGCTCCTCGACCAGCTCAAGTCGGACATGGTCTCCACCGTCAGCCACGAGCTGAAGACCCCGCTGACCGGCGTCCAGATGACGGTCCACCTGCTGCTGGAGGAGGTCGTCGGGCCGCTCAACGCCAAGCAGACCGAGCTGCTCCTGGCGGCCCGGCAGGACTCCGACCGGCTCCTGGCGATCATCAACGACCTGCTCGACCTGACCCGGATCGAGCAGGGTCGGGTCCGTCTCGACCCGAGCCCGACGAGCCCGGCCGACCTCGTGGCCGGGGCGGTCGGCCGCTCCGGGCCGAGGGCGAAGGACCTGGGCGTCGAGCTGATCGGCTCGGCCGAGCCCGGCCTGCCGGCGGTCTCGGTCGACCTCGAGCGGGTCGAGCATGTCTTCGACAACCTCGTCGGCAACGCCCTGGCCCACACCCCCCGGGGCGGCTCGGTCCGGCTCTCGGCGGCGCCCGAGGCCGACGCCCGGGCGATCCGCTTCGACGTGGCCGACACCGGCGAGGGGATCGCCCCGGAGCACCTCGGGCGGATCTTCGAGAAGTTCTACCGGGTGCCCGGGTCGAGGGTCGCCGGCGGCGCCGGGCTCGGCCTGGCGATCGCCCGCGAGATCGTCTCGGCCCACGGCGGGCGGATCGACGCGGAGAGCCGGCCGGGCCGGGGGACCACCTTCGCCTTCACCTTGCCGACCGGCCCCGGGCCCGACGGCGACGGAGGAGCTTCGTCATGACCGCCCCCGGGCGCATCCTGATCGTCGACGACGAGCCCAACGTCCGGCTCGTCTTCCGGACCACGCTGGAGTCGACCGGCCACGAGCTGGCCCTGGCCGAGGACGGCGGCTCGGCCCTGACCTGGCTCCAGGCCGAGCGGGCCGACCTGGTCCTGCTCGACCTCCAGATGCCCGGGCTGGGCGGCATGGAGGTGCTCGAACGGCTCCGGGCGGCCGGCAACGACGTGCCGGTAATCATCATCACCGCGCACGGCAGCGTGCCCGACGCCGTCGCCGCGATGAAGCTCGGGGCGATCGACTTCCTGGCCAAGCCGATCACGCCCGACGGGCTCCGCAAGGCCGTCGCCTCGGTCCTCGACCGCCTCAAGCCGGCGGCCGATGGCGGCCGGTCGCCGGCCCGGCCCGACCTCGAGACCCCCTTCGCCGCCCAGCTCCGCAGGGCCAAGCGGGCGCTCAACGGCCGCCAGTTCGACGAGGCCGCCCTCTTCCTCCGCCGGGCGATCGACCTCGACCCGCGCTCGGCCGAGGCCCACAACCTGATGGGCGTGCTCCACGAGACCCGCCGCGAGTTCGCCGAGTCCTACGCCTCGTACAAGGCCGCCCTCAAGGCCGATCGCGGCTACGGGCCGGCCCAGAACAACATGCGACGCCACTACGAGCGCCGGGCTTTCGGCCGGTCCGACCTGGCGCTCGACGTCGGCGAACACTGATCCCGACCGCCCCCCGGTGCTCGCATCGGAGGGCGTCACCCTTTCCCGCTGGAGGAGATCCCCTTGGCCCTCGCCACGCTCGCGCTGGGTTTGACCATGTTCGGCCTGTTCTTCGCGCTGGTCGCGGCGTGCGACCGGCTCTGATCCCGGCCCTTTGGGAGTCGACCGCGATGCTCATCCTGACCGGAATCCTGACCGTCGCCGCCCTGGGCTACCTGGGCTACGCCATGATCCGCCCGGAACGGTTCTGACCGGGCCGAATGCCAATCCAAACATGTAGGGTGGGTCGAGCGCAGCGAGCCCCACCACGCATCCGATCGGATTTGGTGGGGCTCGCTGCGCTCGACCCACCCACCATGTTTTCCCCCGGAGAAGTGTCCCGTGGAATCGCCCGCCGCCTGGCTGCACCCGACCTGGGCGTTCGCCCTCCCGATCGCGGCCTCGGTGCCGATCGGCTGGTGGATGGCCCGCGCCCTCGACGTGCCCGAAGACCGGGCCGGCCGAGGGCTCGACGCCATCCCGATGGCCCTCCGCCGCCTCGTCGGCGGTCGGGACCCCGCCCGGATGAGCTGGAAGGGCTACGCCTTCGCGATGCTCGGCTTCAACGCCGCGCTCTTCGCGCTCTGCTTCGCCCTGCTCTCGGCCCAGCACCTCCTGCCGCTCAACCCCGACGGCAAGGGGTCGCTGGCCGCGCTCGGGTACAAGGACGCCTCGGGCGTCCAGCACGACGGGGCCGACTCGGCGGTGATCTTCAACACCGTCTGCTCCTTCGTCACCAACACCAACTTGCAGCATTATTCGGGCGAGCAGCACCTCTCGTACCTGGCGCAGATGGCCGCGATCGTCTGGCTGATGTTCGTCACCCCGGCCGCCGGCCTGTCGGTGATGCTGGCCACGGTCCGGGGGCTCCGGGGCGATGCCCACCTGGGCGACTTCTACGCCGACCTGTTCCGCTCGCTCGTCCTGGTCCTGCTCCCGCTCGCCTTGGCCCTGGCCGTGGCGCTCGTCGGCCTGGGCGTGCCGATGACCCTCGACGCGGCGGCCAAGGCGGCCACGGTCGACGCCTCGGCCACCAAGCTGGAGACCCAGGCGATCGCCCGGGGGCCGGTGGCGGCCCTGGTGGCGATCAAGCAGCTGGGGACCAACGGCGGCGGCTTCTTCGGGCCGAACTCGACCCATCCGTTCGAGAACCCGGGCCCCTGGACCAACATCCTGGAGGTGGCCTCGATCCTCGTCCTGCCGATGGCGTCGATCTTCATGGCGGGCCGGATGCTCCGGGACACCAAGCACGCGCTGGTGATCTTCGGCGTGATGCTCACCTTCGTCGTCGCCGGCGTCGTGCTGGCGATCTTCGCCGAGGTCGCGCCGAGCGTCGCGACGGCCGGCCTGCCGGTGGCCTCGGGCCCCAACATGGAGGGCAAGGAGGTCCGCCACGGCGCCGTGGCGGGGGCGACGTGGGCGGCGATCACGACGGCCACCTCCAACGGCTCGGTCAACAGCATGCACGACAGCCTCGGGCCGATCGGCGGCCTGGTCCCGATGGCGTTGATGATGCTCAACGTCGCCTTCAGCGGGATCGGCGCCGGGTTCGAGAACATGCTGATGTACATCATCGTCGCCGTGTTCATCGCCGGCCTGATGGTCGGCCGGACGCCGGAGTACCTCGGCAAGAAGGTCGAGGCCCGCGAGGTCAAGCTGGCGATGCTGGCCCTGCTGGTCCACCCGCTGGTGATCTGCGCGGGGACGGCGGTGTTCGCGGCGACGGCGTGGAAGGGGTACGTCGCCAACCCGGGGCCGCACGGCTTCAGCGAGATCCTCTACGAGTTCACCTCGGCGGCGGCGAACAACGGGTCGGGCTTCGAGGGGCTCTCGGACAACAACCCGCCCTGGAACATCGCGACCGGGGTCGTCCTGCTGCTGGGCCGGTTCCCGGCCTTGATCTTCCCGCTGGCGGTGGCCGGGTCGCTCGCGAGCAAGAAGCGGGTCCCGCAGACCTCGGGCACCCTGAGGACCGACAACCCGACCTTCGCCGGGATGCTCATGGGCACGGTGGTCCTCGTCGGTGCCCTGTCGTTCATGCCGGCCCTGGTCCTCGGCCCGGTGGCCGACCAGCTCAGTGCCGCCCCCAAGGTCGCCGACGCGGTCCGGCCCTGAACCCGCCCCTCCCTTCCACCCACGCGAGAGAGCACAGGTCATGAGTCTCGATATCGAAGCGGAAGCGCCGGGGCGGGCCGAAGTCGAGACCCCATCCTCGCCGTCCCTCCGGCGCAAGACGCGGTCGCGGAAGCTGTTCGACCCGGCCCTGATCCGGATGGCGGCGGGCCGGTCGTTCGTGATGCTCAACCCGGTGATCATGGCCAGGAACCCGGTGATGTTCCTGGTCGAGGTCGGCTGGGTCTTGACCACGATCGTCGCCGTCGGGTCGATCGCCACCGGGGCGGCCACCGGCCTGATCGTCTACCAGGTCGCCCTGGCGCTGCTCCTGCTCCTGACCGTGCTGTTCGCCAACTTCGCCGAGGCGCTGGCCGAGGCCCGAGGCAAGGCGCAGGCCGATAGCCTCCGCCAGACCCGGGCCGACACCCCGGCCCTGAAGCTCGACGGGCCCGACGACGCGACGGGCAAGACGGTCTCCTCGACCACCTTGAGGGCCGGCGACCACGTCGCCGTCGTGGCCGGGCAGATGATCCCCGCCGACGGCGAGGTCGTCCGCGGCGTCGCCTCGGTCGACGAGGCGGCGATCACCGGCGAGAGCGCCCCGGTGATCCGCGAGGCCGGAGGCGACCACTCCGGCGTCACCGGCGGCACCCGGGTCCTCTCCGACCGGATCGTCGTCCGGGTCACCGCCGAGCCGGGCCAGAGCTTCCTCGACAAGATGATCGCGCTGGTCGAGGGGGCGAGCCGGCAGAAGACCCCCAACGAGATCGCCCTGACGATCGTCCTGGCGGCGTTCTCGATCATCTTCCTGATCGTCACCACCACGCTCTACCCGATGGCCCGGTACTTCGGCCTGACGCTGGAGATCCCGACCCTGATCGCGCTGCTGGTCTGCCTGATCCCCACGACGATCGGCGCCCTGCTCGCGGCGATCGGGATCGCGGGGATGGACCGGGCCCTGGCGGCGAACATCATCGCCAAGAGCGGCAAGTCGGTCGAGGTCGCCGGCGACATCGACACGCTGCTCCTGGACAAGACCGGCACGATCACCATCGGCAACCGGAGGGCGACCGAGTTCGTGCCGATGGGCGGGGCCAAGCCGCGCGAGGTGGCCAGGCTCTCGGGCCTGGCCTCGATGGCCGACCCCACGCCCGAAGGTCGGAGCATCCTCGACCTGGCCCGGGCCCAGTCCGCCCTCGACTCCGAGGTCCCCGCCGGCTCGGCCTTCGTCGAGTTCACCGCGCAGAACCGGATGAGCGGCGTCGACCTGCCCGACGGGACCAAGGTCCGCAAGGGGGCCCCCGACACGATGGCCCGCTATGTCCAGGACGCCGGCGGGACCTTGCCCGACGGCTATCAGCCCGCCGTCGACGCGATCGCCTCGGCCGGCGCCACGCCGTTGACGGTGGCCGAGGGGAACCGGATCGTCGGCCTGGTGAAGCTCGAGGACATCCTCAAGCCGGGCATCAGCGAGCGGTTCGCCAGGCTCCGCCAGATGGGCCTGCGGGTGGTGATGGTCACCGGCGACAACCCCCTGACGGCCAAGGCGATCGCCCACGAGGCGGGCGTCGACGACTTCATCGCCCAGGCCACGCCCGAGGCCAAGCTCGCCTACATCCGCAAGGAGCAGGAGGGCGGCAAGCTCGTGGCCATGATGGGCGACGGCACCAACGACGCCCCGGCCCTGGCCCAGGCCGACATCGGCGTGGCGATGAACTCGGGCACCCAGGCCGCCAAGGAGGCCGGCAACATGGTCGACCTCGACAGCGACCCGACCAAGCTCATCGAGGTCGTCGAGATCGGCAAGCAATTGCTGATGACCCGAGGCGCCCTGACGACCTTCTCGATCGCCAACGACCTGGCCAAGTACTTCGCCGTCGTCCCCGCCCTCTTCGTCGAGGTCGAGGCCCTGGCCGGCCTCAAGGCGCTCGACGTGATGCACCTGGCCACCACCGGCGGCCCGCGCTCGGCGATCCTGGCGGCGGTGATCTTCAACGCGATCATCATCCCCCTGCTGATCCCGATCGCCCTGAAGGGGGTGACCTACCGCCCCGTCGGCGCCGACGTCCTGCTCCGCCGGAACCTGCTCCGCTACGGCCTCGGCGGCGTGATCGCCCCGTTCATCGGCATCAAGCTGATCGACATGGCCATCGACCCCCTCCTCGGCCTCGTCGGCGCGGGCTGATCCGGGACCATCGCACCCGTCCCCGCTCGAACCCGAGAGGACCCCATGATCCGCGAATCGCTCCGAGCCCTCACCGCCTGCCTGCTGACGTTCGCCCTCTGCGCCCTGGCCTACCCGGCGGCGGCCTGGCTGCTGGGCCGGTCGCTCTTCCCCGCGCAGGCCGAGGGGAGCCTGATCCGCGACCGCGACGGGGCCGTGATCGGGTCGAGCCTGATCGCCCAGCCGTTCGCCTCCGACCGCTACTTCCACCCCCGCCCCTCGGCGGTCGACTACAACGCCTCGGCCGCCGGCGGCTCGAACCTGGGCTCCACCAACCCCGACCTCCGCGGCAAGATCCAGGGCCGCGCCGAAGGTCTCGGCGCGACGGCCGACGCCCCGGCCCCGGTCGACCTCGCGACCGCCTCGGGCTCCGGACTCGACCCCGACATCACGCCCGAAGGCGCCCGCTTCCAGGCCGAGCGGGTCGCCAAGGGCCGCAACCTCCCCCCGGCCCGGGTCCGCGAGCTGATCGACGCCGGGACCGACCGCTCCGGCGCGATCCTCGGGGTACCCCCCCGCGTCAACGTCCTGCTCCTGAACCTCGCGCTCGACGCCGAGAAGCCGGCCTCGGCCGCCCGCTGATCGGCCCGGGACCCGCATCCCCCAGACCCTATCCGGAGGACCCCTCGATGGACATCGCGGAAGCCCGAGAGATCGCCGAGATCCTGGGAGGCGAGGCCGACCAGCCCGAAGAAGCCGACGGCTGGCTCGTCCGGATCGACCGGCCCGACGGCCGGGTCGTCGTCCTGTCGGAATCCGCCGTCGAGGAATATGCCGATCGCGACGCAATGGCGAGCGGGCACTGCTATGCTTCCATAAGCTTGAAGTGATCCGCCATCGAGGAGTCCGCGGACATGGCCGTCGAGCCGGCTCGACCCACCCCCGAGCAATTCCTCCACCTGATCCGCCGTCAGGAGCGGGGGCGGCTCAAGGTGTACCTCGGCTCGTCGGCCGGCGTGGGCAAGACCTACGCCATGCTCCGCGAGGGGCAGCGGCTCCAGAAGCAGGGGGTGGACGTGGCCATCGGTTTGGTCGAGACCCACGACCGGGCCGAGACCGCCGAGCAGATCGGCGACCTGCCGATCATCCCCCCCCGCCTGATCGAATACCGGGGGGTCACCCTCCGCGAGATGGACCTCGACGCCATCCTCGCCCGGAGGCCGACGGTCTGCCTCGTCGACGAGCTGGCCCACACCAACGCCCCGGGCAGCCGGCACGGCAAGCGGCACCAGGACGTCGAGGACCTGCTCAGGGCCGGCATCCACGTCATCACCACCGTCAACGTCCAGCACCTCGAAAGCCTCTATGACGAGGTCGAGCGGATCACCGGGGTGAAGGTCAAGGAGCGCCTGCCCGACTCGGTCCTGGGCGAGGCCGACCAGATCGTCAACGTCGACGTCTCGGCCGAGGACCTCCTGGAGCGGATGAAGGGGGGGAAGGTGTACACCCCCGAGCGCGCCGAGCGGGCCCTGGATCACTTCTTCACCGCCGGCAACCTGACCAGGCTCCGCGAGCTGACCCTGACCGAGATGGCCCACCTGATCGATCGGAGGAACCGGAGGGCCGAGGCCGACCGGGCCCCGGTCTCGGCGACCGAGCGGGTGATGGTCGGCCTGTCGAGCCGGAGCCCCAACGCCCCCGCCCTGCTCCGCAAGACCGCCCGGCTGGCCGACCGGCTCAACGTCCCCTGGTACGCCGTCTACATCCAGACCCCCGCCGAGGACCTCACCAGGACGGACGCGGCGATGCACCGGCTCCTGGGCAAGAACCTCGAACTTGCCCAGCAGCTCGGCGGGGTGCCGATGACCTTCCGGGGCAAGGACGTCGTCAGCACCATCGTCGCCTTCGCCCGCGAGTACGAGATCAAGGTCGTCGTCATGGGCAAGACCCGCCGCCCCTGGCACCGCCGGCTCCTGGGCGGCTCGATCCTCGAAGGGCTGCTTCGAAGCTCCGACGGGCTCGACGTGATGGTCGTCGACCTGTGACGATCACCGCTCGGGCGGCGGCAAGGTCCCGTCGAGCATCCGCCCGATCAGCTCGACGACCCCCTCGCCCCGCTCGCCCCGGGTCACCAGGTCGGCCCGGCCTTTGAGCCCGTCCTGGGCGTTGGCCACCGCGACGGCGAGGCCGCAGGCGCCGAGCAGCGGCTCGTCGTTCTCGGCGTCGCCCACCCCGACGGCGTCCCGGGGTTGGAGCCCGAGTTCCCCCAGCGCCTCCCGGAGCCCCGAGGCCTTGTCGACCCCCGGCGGCAGGATCATCAGCGCCCGCTTGTTGGGGATCACCCGGAGGTCGAGCCCGAGGTCGCGGATCGCCGCCTCGATCGCCCCGAGGTGCGGCTCCCAGGCGGCCACGATCGCCCGGCCGACCGAGATCGGCGCGACCCCCCGGGCCTGCAAGGCGACGATGAAGGCGTCGGGCGGCCGGGCGGCGAGGGCCCGGAGGTGGCGATCCCCCGGCCGGTACAGCAGCGCCCCGTTCTCCAGGACCGCCCGGTCGAAGAGGTCGAGCCTCGGGCAGACCTCGGCCAGGTCCTCCAACTCGCGGCCGGTGACCAGCACGACCTTGCGGCCGGACCCTTTGAGCCGCTCGATCGCCGCCCAGGTGGGGTCGGCCACGACGCCGTGAGCGGCGAGGGTCCCGTCGTAGTCGGTGGCCAGGACCGTGTATGGCATCGCCACGTCAGGCCAGGTCCGAAGCCGAAGGGACGACCGAGTCGGTCGCCCAGCAGCCGGTCGAGGGGTCGCGCGAGAGGGTGAAGTCGTAGGCGACCACCTCCCCCAGGGCCCCGAAGAGGACGACCTGGACCCGGGCGACGTCCCCCTCGGTCGAGACCGGGCCGAGCTCGGCCGAGGCGTGGCCGATCATCGGCCGGTAGGTGGGGTTCCGGAGCATCCGGGCGAACCGCTCGACCGGGCCGGTGACCGCCCGGTTGGCCTCGGAGGCGAACCGGAAGGCCGCCTCGATCCCGGCGTCGGCCCTCGGGTGGTCGTTCCTCCGGAGCGCATCGAGCTGCGCCCGGACGACCTGGCCGGCGGTCAAGGAGGGGTCGGGCGAGGGGTGGTCGGCTTCCGGTCTTGATGATCCCGCCATGATCGGTCCCGCCCTCCGGGGAGGTCGCCGAGGGCGGCCGGGCCCGCCCCCGCGTCGAGGACGTCTCCCGGCCCCTCCGGACCTCGGCCGCCTTTATAACCGACGCCCGGGCGGCCGGACACCCCCCGGACCGCGCCGATCGGCCCGAGGAGGCGTTGACGGGATCGCCGCGTCGGCCATGCTCTCAAAACCTGATCTGGATTTCCAATCGAGTCGAGGCGAAGGGGGCGGCCGGCGACCTCGGCCGCCGGATCGCCGGGGACCTCCTCCGGGGCCTGACGATCCGGCAGGACGGCCGATCGGTCGCCGTCCGGGCTTCGAAGTTCGGCGAGATTTCCGAGGTGGCGTCGCTGATGGCCAAGGAATTCTCCCGGTAGAGTTTGATCGAAACTCATGGCGTGATCCCCACCGAGAAGGGGGCGAGGGGCGACCCTCGCCCCCTTTGTTTTTGCGCCGAAGTCCGACCCCTCCGAAAAAATCGGGATCGCGCCGGCCGAGCCTGGTCTCATGGAAGGGAGGACGGGACGAGGGCGCCCGGCCCGGGGGGGAGCAAGGAGGTTCGGCCGATGGCGCGAGGGGATGTCGAGGCCCGGCTCGGCGAGCAGATCCGGGCGTTGTTCGAGGCCGGCCCGCTCGCCCAGGCGGGGGACGACCGGCTGCTCGACCAGTTCCAAGGGGGGGAGCCCGGGCGGTCGGGCTCGGCGTTCGCCGCGCTGGTGGACCGGCACGGGCCGATGGTCCTGGGGGTCTGCCGCCGGGTCCTGGCCGACCCCGGGCTGGCCGAGGACGCGTTCCAGGCGACGTTCCTGGTGCTCGCCCGCCGGGCCCGGTCGGTCCGGGACCGCGAGGCCCTCGCCCCCTGGCTCCATCGGGTGGCCCGGCGGGTCGCCACCCGCGCCAAGGTCCGGGCCGACCGCGCCCGGAGGCGCGAGCGGCCCGGGCCGAGGGAGGTCGCGGTGCTCGACCCCGACCGCCTCGAACGGGCCGAAGTCCGGGCGATCATCGACGAGGAGGTCGACCGCCTCGGCGACCACCAGCGCCTCCCCGTGGTCCTCTGCTGCCTCGAAGGGCTCTCGCACGAGGAGGCCTCGGCGCGGCTCGACTGGCCGCTCGGGACCGTCAAGAGCCGCCTCGCCCGAGGGCGCCGCCGCCTCCAGGAGCGCCTGACCCGCCGGGGGGTCGCCCCCGCCCTGGCCGCCGCCACCGCCTGGGAATCGGCCGGGGCGGGCGCGGCGACGGCGACATCGGCCGTCCCCGTCCCCCCAGCCCTGGCCGGGGCCGCGGCCCGGCTCGGCCTGCTCGTCCTCGGCCCCGCGACGCCCGGGTCGGTCCCGGCGGCGGTGTCGGCCCTGGCCCGCGAGGAGCTTGGATCGATGCTCAAGGTCAAAGTCGTCGCCGCCACGCTCGCCGCCGGGGCCTCGATCGCCCTGGTCGGCCTCGCCCTCGGCTCGGGCCCGCCCCGGCCAACCCAGGACGTGCCGGCCGCGCCCGCCCCGGCCCTGAAAGCCCGGCCGGCCGCGCCCCGCAAGCCCGGCGAGGTGCTCATCCGGGCGGTCGACCCGGAGGGCCGGCCGGTGCCCGTCGCCCGGGTCGACGTCCGCGAGTTGAGCCGAGGCTTCAACCCCGAGCCGGGCTCGACCGATTCCGACGGGATGTACACCGTGACCGGCCTCCCCACCGGCAACGCCACCGTGGTCGACGTCCTGGCCGCCGGCCGGTCGCTCGGGGCGACGGCCGAGGTCACCGGTGCCGACGAGGCCGGCCCTGACCGAGGGGTCCAGGAGGTCCGGCTCGGGCCGCTCGTCCGGGTCACCGGGCGGGTCCTCGACCAGGACGGCAAGCCGATCACCGCCCCGACCGTCAACCTGTGGCGTGATGTGTCCTACCGCTCCCAGAACGAACGGTCGTTCCGGCGCACCGTCGCGACCTGGGACAAGGTCCAGATCGAGGGAATCTATACCTTCGAGGGCCTGATCCCCGGGGCCACCTACTCCCCGCATGCCCAGGCCCGGGGTTACACGACGGCGACCTTCGACGGTGTCAAGCTCGAGCCCGGACAGGCGACCCGGTTCCGCGACATCCGCCTGATCCTTGCCGATCGGGAGGTCAACGGGATCGTCGTCGACCCGAAGGGGCGCCCGGCCGCCAAGGTCACCGTCGACTACCAGTGGTCCGACCCGGGGCAGGCGCTCTATGCCCCCAAGGGCGCGACCTGGTTCCACGACACCGACGCCTCGGGCCGGTTCCACCTCACCGGCCTCCCTCGGGGTCCAATCCGGGTCATCGCCTTCCGCCGCAACCCCGACGAGCAGCATCGGAACATCCGGAACCTGAAGTATGCGGACATTCCCCAGGGGAGCGACGAGGTCCGAATCGAGCTGCCCGACCCCGACGACCGGCTCCGCGGGATCGAATGAACGGATCGGCACCGCAGGATGGAGGCCATTGCCCATGATCGTTTCGCCCTCGATGCTCCTGATCCCCGCGCTGCTGGCCGCCGGCCTTGACCTGTCCGGCCGGGTGGTGACGCCCTCGGGCGGGCCCGTGGTCGGGGCCCACGTCCTGGTCGTCTCGGCCGGAGCCCGCACCGGGTTCAGCCCGCTCGGGCCCTCGTCCCACCCCGACTGCCGCAAGCGAGCCCGGTCCGACGCCGACGGCCAGTTCCGGGTCGACGGCGTCGACCCCGAGCTGATCTTCCGGGTCCTGGCGATCGCGGATGGTCACCGGCCCGAATACGCTACCCAGGTCGACCCGGCCAAAGGCCCGATCACCATCAAACTCGCCCCGTTCGACCCGGCCCGGGTGCCCGCGAACCGGATGATCCGGGGGGTCGTCCTCGACCCCGACGGCCGGGCCTCGGTGGGCGCCCGGATCAAGCCGAGCATGTTCAAGACCGAGGCGTATTACGGCTTCAGCCCCGGCGTCTTCGAAGATGAGGCCATCACGGATCTTCGGGGCGAATTCACGCTGGTCTCGAATTCACCGATCGAATACGTCGACCTCAAGGTCCGGGGCCACGGTTTCGCGCCCAGGGCCGCCCCCGGCCTCAAGCCCGAGGGGAACCCTCAGCGGATTGTCACTAACCGGGGGTCCACGGTGACCGGTCGCCTCGTCCGAGACGGCAAGCCCGTCCCCGGCGCCCCGGTGGGCCTGGTCCAGGCCGACCGGAGCGGCGGCGCCTTCTTCGGCCCCACGACGATCGGGACCGACGCCGAAGGCCGGTTCACCTTCTCGAATGCTCGCGCCAACGACAATTATTTCGTGTATGGGATGCTCTCCGCCCTCCCCGACGCCGGCGCCGTGGTGGCCCGCCCGGTCCGCTCCGGCGGCGAAGGGGCGACCATCGAAGTCGGCGACCTACAGGTCGTCCGGGGGCATTGGATCAAGGGGCAAGCCATCCTCTCCGACGGCAAGCCGATCCCCCCTAAGACTTACCTGTACATTTCCCGCGAAGACGCCTGGGATTCGCGGAAGGTCGAGCTCAATCCCGAAGGCCGGTTCGACATCGCCGGCCTGCCGACCGAGCGGTATTCGGTCAGCGTGGACCTCCAGGGCTATCGGATTTCCCCCAAGAACCACAGCGATGACCCCCAGAACTCGGGCCGACTGCTCGGCACGATCGACGCCGACATCCTCGGCCTCAAGATCCTCATGGAGCCGGGCGGCCGGTGAGCGATCATCTCGGGAGCGGCCAGCGAGGAGATGCAATGCTCGGTTGCGGGGAGCCACGGGCGCCGGCCCGGCGAAAACCGAGGGCCCGGCTGCCGGCCTCCCCTTCCGGCTGACCGCTGACCGCTCCGAAGCTGACTGCTGGCCGCTCGGCCCGTCCCTGGTCACTCGCGGGTTGATGGGATAAAATGACGGCCCGGGGACCGGCCATGCCCTCTCCGGTCCATCCCGCCAGCCCCCCGACGCCTCGCGCACCCAGGGAAGACCCGAGCATGACCCGCGACCCGCTCTCCAAGTTCGCGGCCCTGCCGCTGGCCGCGGCGGCCCTGGTGGCCGCCTTGGCCCCGGCGCCGGCCGAGCCGCCGAAGGCCCCCGCCGCCGCCCCCGCCGTCAAGACCGGCGAGGACGCGAAGGGCGACTGGACCACCGACGCCCCCGGGCTCCGCCGCAAGCTGACCACGGCCGACCTGCCCCAGCCCTACGAGACCCGCTCGGCCGAGAACGGGGCGAAGGTCGTCAAGCGGCCCGAAGGGGCCTGGCCCAAGGCCCCCGAGGGGTTCCAGGTCGCCGAGTTCGCCACCGGCCTGACCAACCCCCGGGTGATCATGACCGCCCCCAACGGCGACACCTTCGTCGCCGAGAGCGAGGCCGGCCGGGTCAAGGTCCTCCGCGACGAGGACGGCGACGGCAAGCCCGAGCGGACCGAGGTCTTCGCCTCCGGGCTCGTCCGCCCCTTCGGGATCGCCTTCTACCCGCCGGGGCCGAACCCGACCCACGTCTACGTGGCCAACACCGGCTCCGTCGTCCGCTTCCCCTACGCCAACGGCGACACCAAGGCCGCCTCCGGCCCCGAGACGATCGTCAAGGAGCTGCCCGGCTTCGCCCAGCTCCGAGGCGGCGGACACTGGACCCGCGATGTGGTCTTCTCGCTCGACGGCAAGCGGATGTTCGTCTCGATCGGCTCGAAGTCCAACGTCAGCGACGACGACCAGGAGGCTCGCCGGGCCGACATCCTCGAATTCGACCCCGAGGGGAAGAACGAGAAGCCCTACGCCACCGGCATCCGCAACCCGGTCGGCCTGGCCGTGCAGCCCGGCACCGGCGTGCTCTGGACCTCGGTCAACGAGCGCGACGGGCTGGGCGACCACCTCGTGCCCGACTACGTGACCCACGTCGAGGAGGGCGGCTTCTACGGCTGGCCCTGGTACTACCTGGGCGACCACCAGGACCCCCGCCACGAGGGCAAGCACCCCGAACTCAAGGGCAAGGCGATCGTCCCCGACGTCCTGCTCCAGTCGCACTCCGCCTCGCTCGACCTCGCCTTCTACACCGGCGACAAGTTCCCCGACGAGTACAAGGGCGACCTCTTCGCCGCCGAGCACGGCTCCTGGAACCGGGCCCGCAAGACCGGGTACAAGGTCGTCCGGATTCCGCTCAAGGCCGGCAAGGCGACCGGCGAGTATGAGGACTTCCTCACCGGCTTCGTCACCGAGGACGGCGAGGTCTGGGGCCGGCCGGTCGGCGTGGCCGTCGCCAAGGATGGGGCCCTCCTGGTCACCGACGACGGCTCGGGCACCATCTGGCGCGTCAGCACCCGGGCCAAGAAGGTCGCCGCCCGATGACCGCTCACATCCCCCGCCCCGGCCGTCCGGGGCGGGGGTTCACCCTGATCGAGCTGCTGGTGGTGATCGCCATCATCGCCGTCCTGATCGGGCTGCTGCTGCCCGCCGTCCAGGCCGCCCGAGAGGCGGCCAGGCGGGCCCAGTGCGTCAACAATCTCAAGCAGGTCGGCCTGGCGCTGCACAATTACCACGCGGCCTTTGGCTCGTTCCCGGTCGGGTTCCTGTACCCGACCGGGCCGGTCCCGGCCGAGACCTCGGCCTCGCAGTACCGCTGGTCCCCCCTGGCCCAGATGGCCCCCTACCTCGAACGGGCGGACCTGGCCAACGCCCTGAACTTCAACCTGCCGCTCGGCTACCGCCCGACCAACGCCGCCTCCGCCTACTGGCCCCCCTACCCGGCCAACACGACCGGCATGGCCGCCGTCGTGTCCAACTTCGTCTGCCCCAGCGACGGCGCCCCCGCGCCGATGGTGGGCCTGGGCCCGGTGAGCTACGCCTTCAACGCCGGCTCCGGCGGCAACGGCGGCGACGCCACCGGCGCCGACGGCACCTTCGTCCTCGGCCCGGCGCACACACTGGCCGACCTCCTCGACGGCTCCGCCGCCACCGTCGCCGCCTCCGAGCAGCTCCTCGGGATCGCCGGCCCCTCCTACACCCAGACCTCGCCCACGCCCATCCCCCGGCCCCAAGGCCGGGCGATGGCCCACGTCGCAGCCGCCCCGCTCACCGACGCCGCCTGCCGGGGGGCCGCCAAGGGGTGGCTGCTCAACAAGGGGGCCGCCTGGTTCGACGGCAACTACCTCAACACCCTCTACAACCACCACCTCGCCCCCAACGCCCCCACCCCCGACTGCATCGTCTACCACAACCCCGGCTGGAAGGCCGCCCGGAGCCGCCACCCCGGCGGGGTCAACGCCCTCTACGCCGACGGCCACGTCGCCTTCGCCCGGGACAACGTCGCCCTCCCCCTCTGGCAAGCCCTCGCCACCCGGGCCGGCGGCGAGGTCCTCTCCGGCGACTCGTACTGAAAGCCCCGAGGTCGCGCCTGGGGCCTTCGAAGGACGCCCGACCCGGCCGATTGCCGGCCTGTCGAACGCGACGAGCCCCGCCATTTCGGCTCAGGCCTGGAGCGAGAGCCCCAGCGGGAGGGGCCGGGGCGGGATTGGGGGGATGGCCGGGGCCGGGGCCGGGGCCAGGGCGGGGCCAGGCCGGCCGGCCGGCCGGGGAACCATCGATCCCTCAGCCGCAACGCCGGGATTTCGACCAGCCTGGCCATCACCATCCCGAGGGCGATCGACCCGGCGACGTAGAGCGGGACCCGGACCAGGAAATCCAGCTCGCGATCCAGGGACCGCTCCAGGGCGGGGATGGCCCAGCGGATCACCGGCATGTGCGACAGGTAGATCGAATACGAATGCGTCCCCACCAGGCCCAGGGCGGCGGCGACGCCGGTCCGGGGGACATCCAGGAGCACCACGCCGATCAGCAGGGCCCCGCTGCCCAGGGCGAAGAGGGTCAGGCCGGCGGTCCAGAGGATCGGGCTCGCCTCGATCGGGAAGCAGAACGCCGGCAGGAGCGAGGCGGAGCCGGCGACGATCAGCCGCCGGCGATGGGCGCCGAAGGCCCCCCGGAACCAGCCCTGGTGGAAGTGATAGGCATAGGCGATCCCCACGCCGAGGAGGAGGGAATCGATCCGCAGGTGCGTGGGGAAGATGTGCGTCTCCGGCGAGAAGCCGGCCCGGGCTCAGGAGTTGCCGACCCGGGCCAGGAGCAGGACCAGGCCGGTCGCCCCGACAACGACGACCAGGGGCCGGAACGGGTCGGCCGACCCCCTGCGGAACCAGAGCAGGCCGGCCAGGAGCGAGGGCAGCAGGAGGTAGAAGTGCTCCTCGACGGCGAGCGACCAGGTGTGGTTCCACTTGGGCTGGAGGTAGTCCTGTTCGAGGTTGGCCAGGCAATCGTCGCATCGGGTCTGCCGGGCCTCCGAGCGGTAGGTCTCGTACCCGCACTCGAAGCACTCGAACTTCCGGTCGCGCGCGGACTTGTCGAACTCGAAACCCGGTCGCCTGCTCGCCTCGATCTGGACGTCCAGGAGCATCTGGCACGCGGCGAGGCCCACGTCCCCCTCGGCGTTGGTCCGCTTGATCCGGACCTTTTCGTCCCAGTAGACGTTGTTCAACTGGCGGTTGGTCAGGTGCTTGCAGTAGCTCATCTCCCGGCCTCGACCAGGCTGGCGATGGCGTGCAGGTAGGTGTGCTCTCGGCCGGCGATCGTGGCCACGTAGACCCGCCGGTGGTTGGCCGGGTCCTCGCGGATCGCGGCGACGGCGACGCTCGACCCGTCGGCCCTCGCCCCGAGGACCTCGTCGAGGGTGAAGGTGACGTTGAAGAGGTCGTCGAAGGCCACCATCGGCGGCGATTCGTGCCGATCCAGGGGCGTGAAGAGTTGGGCCCGGAGCGTCGTGCGGTGTCGCGGCTTCATCGGTCGGTTCCTCCAAAAATGCGTTTTTGGGCTCGTCAGGCGTGGTACAATCACGCGACCGGCCTCCCTGCCGGTTCGCCCTGGTCAGTTCAGGTCGCCCCGGAGGAAGCACAGCTCGGCGAAGATCTGCCGGGCCGAGAATTCATAGCGCGGGTTCAGATTCATCGTGATTGAGGCGGCGATCAGGATAAAGAAGGCCGGGTACAGCTTCCAGAACCGCCGGACGTAGAAGCGGGAGGCGGAGATCCTGCCGTTCTTGCGATATTCGGCGAACAAGAGCCCCGAGACGAGGAAGCCGCTGAGGACGAAGAACAGGTCGACGCCGACCCCCCCCCCCGCGTCCAGGCCTCGAAGGACCACCTCAGGGGCCCGGGCAGATCCGCCGGGGCCGGCCACATGTGCCGCCCGAGGACCAGGAAGATGGCCAGCACCCGGAGCAGGTCGAGGCCGAGGTTCCGGCCACCCATGCCCGAAGGCTTCAGATCCATATGCATGAGCGCGCCCCCGCGAGTCGGCAGCTGTGCCGCTTAAATTAACCCATTGCTTAATTTGCACATCTGTGTGTATGTGTAAAGCAATTTGATTGCGTGCATCAAATTAACCGGGCTAATGTCCAAGGACCAGAGTGTTTCGATAAACCGACGTCGGGTGTTTATTCCATGTTCATCCGGCGTTGTTTCGGGCCGATCGGGCGCGTGGGCCGGCCGCGCGGCTCGCGGGGGCCGGGTCGGGGATCGGGGCCGTCGCCATCCCGGTCGGATGTCGGGGGGGGGCCGGCCGGCGGCCCGACGGTGGATGGCCGCCCTCCGACGGGGTCGGGCCCGCCCGGGGCCGGGGCGACCGGATTGGCAGGCGCGGGGCACCGGGATATAAAGAGGGGGGGGCCGGACGGGCGGCCGCCGGGGGATGTCGAGGGCGGAGGGGGGACGCGATGGCCCAGGCGGTCGGATTCTTCACCGATACCACGATCTGCATCGGCTGCAAGGCGTGCGAGGTGGCCTGCCACCAGTGGAACGCCCTGCCGGCCCGCGACGACGGCCGCGTCGAGCTGACCGGCGACAGCTACGACAACACCGGGGCCCTCTCCGACGTCGACTGGCGGCACGTCAAGTTCATCGAGCAGTTCAGCGAGGACCGGACGTCCCAGGCCCGCTGGCTGATGATGTCCGACATCTGCAAACACTGCGTCGACGCCCCGTGCCTGGAAGTCTGCCCGACCGGCGCGATCATGCGGACCGAGTTCGACAGCGTCTACATCCAGGAGCCGGCCTGCAACGGCTGCCGCGACTGCATCACCGCCTGCCCCTTCGGCGTGATCCACGTCAGCGCCCAGAAGCACATCGCCCAGAAGTGCACCTTCTGCTACGACCGGCTCAAGGACAACCTCGTCCCCGCCTGCGCCCAGGCCTGCCCGACCGCCTCGATCCAGTTCGGGCCGCTCGAGGAGCTGCGGACCCGGGCCTCCCGGCGGCTCGAAACCCTCCAGGGGCAGGGGCAGGCCGACGCCCGGCTCTACGGCCACGACGACAAGGTCCTCGGCGGCCTGAACTCGTTCTACCTCCTGCTCGACAAGCCCGAGGTCTACGGCCTGCCGGCCGAGGCCGTCCCCAAGGTGCCGAGCAAGGCCATCTGGCCCTCCTCGATCAAGAGCGTCGCGGTCTCCCTGGCGATGGCGGTGGGGGCGTTCGTCGCCTTCGGCCGCCGCAAGAAGGACGTGGCCCACGCCGAGGGCGAAGGCCAAGGCCGGGGCAAGGCCCGCCCCGAAGGGAGCGCCTGACGCCGATGGGGACGTATGACCCGTTCGTGGCCGACCCCGACTGGGGCCAGTGGATCATCTGGTACTTCTTCCTCGGCGGGATCGCCGCGGGGTCGTACGCCCTGGCCTGCCTGGTCCGGCTGTTCGGTGCCGAGGAGGAACGCAGGGCCGTCCGGGTGGCCGACTACCTGGCCACGCCGATCATCGCGATCTGCGGCCTGATGCTGGTGGTCGACCTGGGCCGGCCCGAGCGGTTCTGGCACATGATGATCCAGTCGAACACGTTCTGGCCGATGTTCAAGTGGTACTCGCCGATGTCGGCCGGGTCGTGGGGCCTGTCGGCTTTCGGCGCCTTCAGCGGGATCTCGTTCGCCGCGGCCCTGGCCGAGGACAACTGGTTTGGCCTCGGCCGGTTCGCCTGGCTGGCCGAGAAGCTGACCCGGGGCCTGGTCGGGCGGCTGATGGCGGCCGGCGGGGCGTTGTCGGCGTTCTTCCTGGGGTCGTACACCGGGACCTTGCTGAGCGCCTCGAACCAGCCGGTCTGGGCCCAGAGCACCTGGCTCTCCCCCCTGTTCCTGGCGTCGTCGGCCTCGACGGGGGCGGCGGCGATGGTCCTGCTGGTCCGCTGGCGGCTCCGCGAGACCCCGCGCTCGGTGGTCGAGCGGATCGAGCGGTTCGACCTGTTCGCGATCGTCCTGGAGCTGGCGATGATGGCGGCGTTCGCCCTGTCGCTGGGCGACCTGGCCGGGCCCTCGCTGCTCCGCTGGCCGGGCGTGCTGATCCCCGGCTTCGTCCTGCCGGTCGGCCTGGCGTTGCCCCTGGTCCTGCACCGGCTGCACGCCCGGTGGTCGGCCTGGGCGGCGCCCGCCCTGGTCCTCGTGGCGGGCTACGCCTTGCGGTACGCGGTGGTCCTGATGCCCGGGCCGCTCCTGGTCGGCTCGTGATCGCGGATGATGGGGCGGCGACGACCATGACGACGACGAAGCTCGGTGTGCTCCTGCTCCTGCTCGGCCTGTTGATCCCGGCCTTCCCCGGGTGCGGCAGCCCCGAGGACGGCCGCCCCCGGGCGGGCGGCCACGGGGGCGACGCCGGCAACTACGTCATCGGCCGCGAGCGTCCCCCCAGCAAGATCGACTCGACCAAGGACCTGTCCCGGATCGAGCATTACGGCCCGGGGCCGAACGACTGGCGCTGAGCCGAACGGCGTCGGGACCCCTTCGCGCATGAAGCCGATTTCATCCGGCTTTCATCGTGATCACTGTTCCCCTCGCCTACGATGAGGTCGACCTCCGGCAAAAGCCGGGGGATGGATCCACGCCAGCGAGGAGAACATCCGATGTCCGACCTGTCGCGAAGGGGCTTCATCGGCTCCGCGGCGCTGACCGCGGGGCTCGCCGGGGCGATCTCCGGCCGGGCCGAGGCCGAGCCCAACCCGTCCGAGCCGGATTTCGCCTTCAAGAACAACGTGCCCGACGAGCTCCTGTCCGGCGACGAGCTGCCCACCTTCAAGTTCGAGCTGGAGAAGTCGCGCGGCAAGGTGATCGGCGGGAACATAGGCAAGGAGGCCACGGTCAAGCAACTGCCGATCTCCAAGGGGATCGCCGGCGTCTCGATGACGCTGGAGCCGGGCGGGATCCGCGAACTGCATTGGCACGCCACCGCCGCCGAGTGGGCCTTCATCATCGAAGGGCGCGTCCGGACCACCGTCATCGACCCCCAGGGCAAGCAGGAGACCAACGACTTCGGCCCCGGCGACGTCTGGTACTTCCCCAGGGGCCACGGCCACTCGCTCCAGGGGATGGGCCCCGGCAACGCCCACTTCATCCTGATCTTCGACAACGGCTACTTCTCCGAGTTCGGCACCTTCAGCATCACCGACTGGCTCGGCCACACCCCCAAGGCGCTGCTGGCGAAGAACCTCGGCGTGCCCGAGTCGGCCCTGGCCGACATCCCCAAGGGCGAGGTCTACTTCGCCAGGGGCCCGGTCCCTCCGGCCGAGATGCAGCCGCCCCTCTTCGGCGCGCTCAAGGCCCCGGCCGAGACCCACAAGTACGAGCTGCTCAAGCAGGAGCCGCACTCGATCCACAACGGGGGCCGCGAGTGGCGGCTCGGCGAGGACAAGTTCCCGATCTCCGAGACCGTCACCGGCGTCGTCCTCGACCTCGATCCCGGCGGGCTCCGCGAGCTGCACTGGCACCCCAACGCCGACGAGTGGCAGTACGTCATCTCCGGCAAGGTCAGCGTCACCATGTTCGGCTCGCACGGCCGCTACCGGACCGAGACCCTGGACAAGGGGGACGTCGGCTACATCCCCCAGGGCTACGGCCACTCGATCGAGAACGTCGGGGCCGAGCCGGCCCGGGTCCTCATCGGCTTCAACACCGGCCGTTACGAGGCGATCGACCTCTCGACCTGGCTGGCCGGCAACCCCGCCTACCTCCTGTCGACCCACTTCGGCCTCGACCGCTCGGTCGTCGACAAGCTGCCGGTCGGCCGCGTCTTCATCGCCCCCAAGACCGGGGCCACCCACCACCTCGAAGGCCGCGACGACTTCTCCCCCCCGGGCGATCGCTGAGCCCAGCCTAGCCCGGTCCCCATCGACCGGGCCGGGCCCGGCTCCCCCCGCCCCAAAAATCGACGGCAGAACGAGCCAGACGGGGGGCGACCCGGCCCCCGGCGGTCGTTACACTGTGGCGCCATTCTCGGGGCCATCGGCATCGTCGCCGAGGGCCCCCGCCCCGCCCAGATCCCGAGGAGTGGATTCCATGAAGAGCTGGTTCCTGCCGATCCTGGTCGCCCTGGCGGTCCCGGTCGCCGCCGCCGCGTTCGAGGGGGAGACCCCGACGGTCAAGTCCGTGATGAACAAGCTCCACAAGGGCTCGAAGTCGCAGTTCGCCGTGCTCAAGACCCAGTCCGAGGCCCCGACCCCGGACTGGACCGCGATCGGCAAGACGACCAAGGACTTCGTGATCCTGGGCGCCGCGCTCGAGAAGAATGACCCGCCCAAGGGCGACAAGGCGTCCTGGAAGAAGCTGGCCGACAAGTACTTCGCCGACTCCAAGTCGCTCGACGACGCCGCCTCGGCCAAGGACCTGGCCGCCCTCAAGGCCGCCCACAAGGCCATGGGCGCCTCGTGCAAGTCCTGCCACACCGCCCACCGGCCGAACTGACGACCCGCGACGACGCCCTTCACGGCGACGGCCCCGCCCCTCCCTCTCGGGCGCGGGCCTGGCCCCCGCCCGCCCGCCCGCCCGAACCGCCCCGGAGCCGCCCCGATGACCCGCCGAGCCCTCACCCCGTTCGCCAGGCTCCTCGCCCTCGCGCTTGCCCTCGCCGCCTCGGCCCTGGGAGGCCCGGGCGACGACGCCTACCGCGAGTCGGTCGAGCAGTACCGCCGCGACCGCGAGGCGACGCTCAAGGCTCCCGACGGCTGGCTCAGCGTCGCCGGCCTGTTTTGGCTCCGCCCCGGCCAGACGGTGGTCGGCGGCGCCCCATCGGCCGACGTCCTCCTGCCCGCCGGCTCCCCCCCGACCGTCGGGACCTTGACCCTGCTCGACGACGGCCGGGCCACCTTCCGGCCCGAAGCCGGCGTCGCCGTCCTGCTCGACGGCAAGCCCTTCGAAGGGGGCCCGATCCGCTCCGACGCCGACGGGGCCAGGCCCGGAGTCCTCGCCGTCGGCGACCTCCGCCTGATCCTCCTCAAGCGCGGCGACCGCTTCGCCCTCCGCCTCAAGGACAACCAGAGCCCGATCCGCCGCGACTTCACCGGCCTCCGCTGGTTCCCCATCGTCGACGACTGGCGGGTCGTCGCCCGGTTCACCCCGCACCCCCTGCCGACCAAGATCACCTTCGAGACGATCGTCGGCGGCCGGGACGTCCTCGAAAGCCCCGGCTACGCCACCTTCGAGCGCGACGGCAAGTCCTACCGCCTCGACGCCGCGCTCGACGACGGCCGCCTCTGGTTCGTCTTCCGCGACGCCACCGCCGGCCGGACCACCCCTGCCAACGCCCGCCAGCTCGTCGCCGACCTCCCCGTCGCCGATCAGGTCATCCTCGACTTCAACCGGGCCATCGACCTCCCCTGCGCCTACACCCCCCACGCCACCTGCCCCATCGCCCCGCCCCAGAACCGCCTCGACCTCCCCATCACCGCCGGCGAGAAGATCTACGACCCCAACCCCCGCTCCGCCTTTCGGCTAGAATGACGCAGGCTCGAAGGGCGAGAGGAAGTCGAGGACGGAAAGGGGGATCAACGCATGCCACGCTACTCGCTCGACAGCGTCACCATCGACGGTTTTCGCGGCCTCCGCAACCTCCGCCTCGACGACATGGGCCTGATCAACATCCTCGTCGGCCCCAACAACTGCGGCAAGACGAGCGTGCTCGAGGCGGTGTCGATCCTCTGCGATCCAACGAACCCCGACGAGTGGATGGAAATGGTCACTCGGCGTGACTTCGGCCGACTCGATGAGAGCCGCATCCGGTCGTTTCGTTGGTGTTTCGGGCAGCCGGAGGTGGTTGCCGAACTTCACGCGCCGTTCGCGGGTCGATGCGAGATGAGTTGTGGAGGGCGTTTTCCGGTCCGTAAGCTGAAAGTCGAATATCGCGACTTCGCTCATACGTTAGACCGCGAAGAAATATATGCGGTGGAAGAAGTGAACAAGGTCGTCGGGATGTTGAGCCGCGCGACGGTTCGACGATCGAATTTGCCCGACGATCCCGGATCGCTTGTGGCCGAGTTTACTCACCACATCGAACGGGGACCGGCCGAGGGATCGTTCGCCACGGCTGGGGAAGAAACGATCATCTTCCGCCATTGGGAAGACATGGATCTGATCAGGATGCCCAACAGTAACCGGGAACGAATCAAAACAGAATCTTTAACTCCTTATTCTTATCAAACGAACCAAAAACAAGTGGTTTCGCTATCGAAACAGTCTCTTTCGGTTTCGAGTGATGAACGGTGGGCGCTCGACCTTGCACGCCGGTTCGATGGCGATATCGAAGACGTTAGCGTCGAATCACTGGACGGTAGACGCCCATCCATCTATCTGAAACATCGGAAGCTCGGGTACGCGCCATTGTCGGTATTCGGCGACGCCATTCGCCGAGCCGTCCTGCTTGCGAACACCCTGCCGACGCTCCGTGATGGTGGCATCCTGCTTTTGGACGAAGTGGAGACCGGGATTCATGTCGGCAAGACCGATCGCGTCTTCGCCTGGTTGATCGAGGCGGCACGGGCGCTCAAGGTGCAGATCCTCGCGACCACGCATAGCCTGGAGGCGATCGACGGCTTCGTCACGGCGGAGGGAAATAAGGTCGACGATATTGTGTCATATCGTCTCACCCAAGCCGAGGATGAGACCAAGGTTCGGCGGCTTGCGGGCGACTTATTGCTCCGCATCCGCCAAGAGCGCGGGCTGGACGTGAGGTAGTGGATGCCGAAATATGGCTATCTCGTGGTCGAAGGTCCTCATGATGTCGAATTTGTTTATCGATTGCTCAGCCCATTCAAGTTGAAGCGGATTCAGTTCCAGCGAGACCTCGATCCCTTCTTCAATGAACTGGTCCCGACCAAGTTCCCGCACAAGGACGACATCCAGAAGCGAGTGCCGGTGCCGCTGTTCCTGCAAAGCACGACCCATGCGATCGCCATTCAAAGCGCCGGGGGCGATTCACGGATCGTCGAGACGATCGAAGAAAGCTCCGGCATCCTACCGGATCAATCGTTGACCAGCATCGGGATGCTGCTCGACTCCGACGAGACGAGATCGCCCGCCGATCGGTACAAGGCGATCCGTGATCGGTTGAGGAGCTTGGCGTTCGTCTTCCCCGATGATCCCGGAGTCGTGGCCTCGGGCTTGCCCCGCCTGGGCGGATTCGTCCTGCCCGACAACGTGGCGCAAGGCACGCTCGAACACGTCCTGCTCGAATGCGCCCGGGGGGTCTACCCCGACCTCCTCCATCGCGCGACGGCTCATGTGGATGGGGCGATCTCCGATCCGAGCCTCGACGGCGACGACAAGAAGGAGTTGGGGAAGCCTGCCGGTCGGAACAAAGCGATCGTCGCGTCGATGGGGGCGGTGCTCCGCCCCGGGAGGGCCATCCAGGCTTCGATCCAGGACAACCGCTGGCTCCGAGGCGCGATGCTCGACCTGCCCCCGGTCAAGGCCGTTCAAACTTTCCTCGTCGAGCTGTTCGAGATCGAGTCATGACCTTTGGCCGCGTCTTGCCCCCCGGGCACTCCGGGGCCATGATGGGGCCCTTTGGCGCGATCCCGACCCCCGCACCCCTCCGAGGACCGACACCGATGGATCCGATCAGCACCCGCTCGCTCCTGACCGGCGCCCTGGCTTTGATGGGCTTGGCGATGATGGTGCCGGCGGGCGAGGCCCGGGGCGCGGAGCCCCAGATCTCGCACGCGGTGTTCTTCACGACGAAGGACCGGTCGCCGGCGGGCCGCGAGAAGCTGGTGGCGCTCTGCGAGAAGTACCTCACGGGCCACCGGGGGGCGGCCTCGTTCACGGTGGGGACGATCGCCGAGGACGTCAAGGAGCCGGTCAGCGACCGCGACTTCGACGTCGCCCTGATCGTCGTCTTCGAGGACAAGGCGATGCTCGCGGAGTACCTCAAGAGCCCCAGGCACGACAAGTTCGTGGCCGAGGCGAAGGGCCTCTTCGCCAAGGTCCGGGTCTTCGACTCGTACCTGCCGATGCCCAAGGCGTCGGCGGCGCGCTGAGGCTTTGGGGTTGCGGGAAATCGCCTTCCGGGACATCCTCCCCCCGCGGATCACTCGGGTCCGCCCACGCGCCGCGATCGGGGCGCGAGGCGGGCCGGACGGGCGAAGGGGGCGGCTCGATGCGTCAGATCCTGTTCGAGGTCCCGGGCCTGGGCCTCCGGGTCCACAGCTTCAGCGTGACGATGGTCCTGGCGGCGTTCTCGGCGGTCTACCTGACGGCCTGGCGGGCCAGGCGCGAGAAGATCGACCCGTCGGTCGTCTTCGACCTGGCGGTCTGGCTCCTGACCGGCGGGTTCCTCGGCGCCAGGGCCTTGTACCTGGCTCAGCACCCCGAGACGGTCCACTCGTTCTGGGACGTCTTCAAGGTCTGGCAGGGGGGGATCGTCTTCTACGGCTGCATCATGGGCGGCCTGGCCGGCTCGCTCCTGTTCTGGGCCCGTCACCCGTTCCCGTTCTGGGCGATGTGCGACGCGGTGGCCCCGGCCCTGGGGATCGGGATCGCGATCGGCCGGGTCGGCTGCTACCTCAACGGCTGCTGCTTCGGCGAGGCCTGCGACCTCCCCTGGGCGATCACCTTCCCGTCTGGCACCCTGCCCTGGTTCCACCACGTCGCCAGCGGCTGGCTCTCGCCGGGCGCCCCCCGGTCGCTGCCGGTCCAGCCCTCGCAGCTCTACGCGGTGGCCGACGGCCTGATCCTGCTGATCCTGCTCTCGGCGTACTATCCCCTCCGCCGCCGCGACGGCGAGGTCATGGCCCTCTTGATGGTCACCTACCCCGTGACCCGGTTCCTGATCGAAGGGCTCCGCGACGACGAGGGGGTGTTCCTCCTGGGGATGACGATCTCGCAGTTCATCAGCGCCCTGCTCTTCCCCTGCGGCCTGGCGACCTGGTGGATGCTCTCGCGCCGGCCCCTCGGCCGCCACGCCGACCGGGCCGAGGGCTCGACGGCGAGCACCCCCACCCCGCGCCGGGCGCCCGGGGTCGCGACCGCCTCGGCCCGCTGAGGACCGACGCCCCGGCCCGAGCCGGATCATTCGCGGGGCCGCAGGCCGGCCTGATCCGGAGGCCCCGACCCCGCCCCACGACCCCCCCCAGGCCAGCAAGTCCCGCTCCCGCATCGCCCACCCCGCCCGATTCCCCTTCAAAACCAGCCCGACCCCGCGCAGGCCCGAGCCGGCCGAGGAGCCCCCGACGGGCCCGGCAGCCTGGGCTTGGCGTACCCGTTGGCGGCCCTCTCGGGGACCGTTGATTGCGTGCAGTCATGTGAAATCTATCCAGAAACTCGAATTTTTGTTGGGACTTCCCCATATAACCTCATGGTAGGATGCAGGCATCCGGCCACCCAGATCTCTTATTCGCGTCCAACCGTCCTGGGGGGACCGGGTCCACGTCCACCTGAATTCTTTCAGATCCTCATCCCTTGCGAGGCCCCGCATGAGCATCCTCCGACGGCCCCCCGCGCGCGTTCGTCGCGTCGCCCCCGCCTCGAGCACCTCGAAGCTCGGACCCTGATGAGCGTCGCCGGCACGCTCGACCCGACCTTCGGCACCAACGGCTTCGTCACCTCCGCCCCGCTCCCCGGCGTCGCCTCGGCGACGAGCATGGTGAGGGCGGCGGGCCCCGTCACGGCCGTCCAGCCCGACGGCAAGGTCCTGGTCGCGACGGCCCTCTCGGACAGCACGGCCGGCCGCCAGTCCACCCTCACCTTGGAGCGGCTCAACGCCGACGGCAGCCTCGACACCACCTTCGGCACCAGCGGGACCGCCTCGACCTCGATCCCGAATTCGGATTTCGGTCCCACCTCGCTCCTGGTGTCGCCCGGCGGCAACATCGTCGTGATCGGCAAGGATTATGTCACACCGGGCAGCGGGGACTTCTCCGCCCTCGTCGTCCGATTCACCGCGGCCGGCACGCTCGACGCGAGCTTCGGCACCGGTGGCGAGGTCCAGTACCCCGTGTTCACTTCCACGACCAACCCCGTCATCGCCGGGGTGGCCGCCGCGGTCCAGCCCGACGGCAAGCTCTTGCTGGCGGGACCAGACGCGGTCTCCCGGCTCAACACCGACGGCACCCTGGACACCACCTTCGGCACCGGCGGGACCGCGACGATCTCCAGGGCGAGCAACCAAGCCCCGACCAGTTCCGTCACAGGGATCGCCGTCCAGGCGAGCGGCCGGATCCTCCTGTCGAGCGGGCAGCTCTTCTACGATCCGGCCAATAATCAGGAAGAGAGGGGTGTGATCGAGGTCGCCGCGTTCACCCCCGCCGGCGCGATCGACACGACCTACGGCGGGCCGTCGGCCAAGGGGGTCGTCCAGATCCCGGCGGACCCCTTCAACCCCTCGGCGGGGGGCCAACAGGGCCTCGACTCGTCGGCCCTCGGGCCCGACGGCAAGCTGGTCCTGCTCGGGCTCACCACCTTCGTCGTGGGGAGCAACGATCTCATCGGCTCGCCGGACCTGATCCGGCTCAATGCCGATGGCACGCTCGACCCGACCTTCGGCAACGGCGGGGCCGTCCTGCAGGCCCCCTACTACTCCTTCGAATTCAACCCGCTGACCATCGCCGGCATCGCGGCCGACGGCAAGATCGTCCTGGTCGGCTCCACCACCTACCACGACAACTCCACCCCCGCCGGCGACTTCAGCACCTCGGTCGTCCTGGCCCGCTTCAACGCCGACGGGACGCCCGACGCGACCTTCACCCCCACCGCCGCGAAGACCGGCGTGTTCACGGCCAATGTCCTCGTCAGCACCCCGACCGGCGGCGATGCGGGCGTCGGCGGGGCGGCCATCGAGCCCGATGGGTCGATCATCGCCACCGCCACGATCGCCTCGGGAACCCCCTCGGCTGGAGCGACCGTCGGGGGCGATTACCGCCTCGTCGCGGTCCGGGTCTCCGGGACGACCACGCCGCCGGCCGGCTCCCCCTCCGGCGTGCTCGACCCCAACTTCGGCAACGGCGCGGGGTATGTGCTCGACCCGACGCTCCGGCCGTCCTCGGTCGGTGCCTCGGCGACGCAGGCCGACGGCCGGGTGGTCCTGGCCGGCGTGTCGAGCCCGGTCGGCGGCACCCCGCAATTCTCGATCGACCGGCTGGGCCTCGACGGCAAGCCCGACCCCACCTTCGGCGCCGGCGGCCAGGCGTCCGCGGCGGCGACGCCGGGCGACGTCGTCACCCAACTGGTGATCCAGCCCGACGGCAAGTTCCTCCTGGGCGGGTTCAACTCCGAGCCGATCACCGGCAACGACGTCTTCCTCGCCCGGTTCAACGCCGACGGCACGCTCGACACCACCTTCGCCGCCGGCGGCCGGCTCTCGCTCTCGTTCGGCCCGAACGCGCCGACGTCGCGCGCCATCCCTTTGGGCGGCCTGGTGGTCCGGCCCGACGGCACGATCGACCTGCTGGACGCGAAGGCGGGGGCGACGAACTTGAACTACTCGACGCTGGTGGTCGACCAGTTCCATCCCGACGGCACCCCCGACGCCTCGTTCGGGACCGGGGGTCAGGCGCTCGTCCCCCTACCCGCGACGCTGAACTACTACCCCCCTTCGCTCGGGGGCTTCATCAAGAACGATTCGAACCTCGGCCTGGCCCTCCAGCCCGGCGGGGGGCTTGTTGTGGCGAGCGCGGTCGCCGCAAGCTCGGCCGTCTACCCCTCGTCCGTGGCCGTGAGCGAACTCAACGCCGACGGCTCGGCCAGCACCGGCTTCGGCACCGGCGGGACCGTCTCGATCGCGAACACATCCGCGAGCGTCTCCGACTTGGTCCTGCAAGGCAACGGCCAGATCCTGCTGGACCTGGACGGCGTGGATTTGATTCGGCTGAACGCCGATGGGACGCCCGACGCCGGCTTCGGGACCGCCGGCGTGGTGAACCTGCAGGGGCGGCTCCAGGATGTCTTGGGGCTCGGTTCGACGGTCGTCCAGGCCGACGGGGGCATCCTCCTCGTGGGCACGGTCAACCCGAGCACTCCCCCCTTGGGCAACTTCGTCAACTTCCGGAACGATCCCGTCGTCTTCCGGCTCGACGGCTCGGGCCGGTTCGACTCGACGTTCGGCAACGGCTCGACGCCCGGCGTGGCGCAGTACCGGCTCGGCGCCGACTCGGTCGAGATCGCCTCGTTGCACCCGGAGCCCGACGGCTCCGTCCTGTTGGTGGGCACGACCAATCCCCCGGCCCCGGTCGCCCCGGTCGTCCCACCCGGCGTCACCCCGCTGTCAATCTTGGCCGCCCACATCCTCTTCCCGAACAGCCCGACGGCCGCCATGCCCCCGCCGACAGTAGCGGCCCCGGCTGGGCCGACGCCGATCGCCCCGCCGAGCGGCCTGGCCGGCCGGCCCGATCCGAGTTTCGCCTCGGGCGTCGGCTACACGACGACCTTCTCCACGCCCTACAGCTCCGGTGTCGTCTCGGTGGCCGGGCCCGACAGCAAGTCCTACATTGCGTATTATGGCGAGATATCGCTGTTCCAGCCCTCCGGAGGGTCGGTGGCGGAGAACTCCGGCCTGATCGTCCACCGGTACAACGCCGACGGCACGCTCGACACCTCGTTCTTCGGCAACACCTTCGACGGCTCGGCCTATAACGCGGCCTCGCTCCCGATCTCCAACACGACCCACACCCCCGGGCGGGTCGACTCGCTGGCGATCCAGCCCGACGGCAAGCTGGTCATCGCCGGCACCGAGATCCTCGACGGCCGGACCGAGGCCTTCGTCGCCCGCTTCGGCACCTACGGTCGCCTCGACTCCACATTCGGCCAGGGCGGCGTGACCCTCTTCGCGCTCGGCTCGCGGGCGGCCGGGGGCTACTTCTATCCCCAGGTCGGCTCGATCGCCCTCCAGCCCGACGGCAAGATCCTCCTGGCCGGCGCCGCGGCCGAGACCTCCGGCGTGGTCGACCTCGCGGTCGCCCGGCTCGACCCCGACGGCACGCTCGATTCGACCTTCGGCGACGGCGGCGTGGCGCCGGTCTCGGTCCCCGGCGGGGTCGACATCGACGCCACGGCGTTCGCGGTGCAGGTCCTGGCCGACGGCCGGATCCTCGTTGCCGGCACGGCCAACCAAGTCCCGACCTCGGGCCAGATCGTCGGCGGCGGCTTCTCCAGCCCCGGCTACGCAGCGGTGGTCGTCGCCCGGCTCGAACCCGACGGGAAGCTCGACACCGACTTCCACCCGGGCTCGACGAGGCCCGGGACGATCCTGATCGGCCAGGACCCGGCGGACCCGACCGTGGCCGGCTCGTTCCTCTTCGGCGGGATGGCGCTGCAGGCCAACGGCGACGTCGTGGTCGAAGGGTCGGTCGGCAGCCAGGTGGCCCTGGCCCGGCTGGTCGCCACCAGCACGAAGCTCGTCACCGGATTGCCGCTCGCGACCTATGCGGTCGACACGACCTTCGGCACCACCGGCACCGGGCTGGCCCAGCTCCCCACGCCCGTCGGCACCACCGGCACCGGGCTGGCCCCGTTCTCGACGCCCGGCGGCGAGGTCTTCTCTCCCAGCGGCTCGATCGCGATCCAGGCCGACGGGAAGATCCTCCTGGCCGGGACGCACGAGTCGGGATTCCAACTGGCAACGGCCCGGTTCACCGCCGCCGGCCTGCCCGACCCGACCTACGGCAACAGCACGACCACGGGCCTGTACATTTACGATCAGATCACGTCGGGCATCTACGTGAACACCAGCCTGACCCTGGTGGCCGGCGACACCGCCCTCCTGATCGGGCCGGGCCAGTACATCCTAAAGACGAGCGATACCCTGTCCAGCGGCCAAACGCTCGTCAAGGTCTTGCTCGACCCCGTCACGCCGACGCCAACTCCCACCCCCACGCCGACGCCAACTCCCACCCCCACGCCGACACCGACTCCCACACCCACCCCCACGCCGACACCGACTCCCACCCCCACGCCGGCCCTGCGCCAGCCGCCGGGCGATTTCGACGGCTCGGGCCGGACCAGCCTGGCGGTCTACCTCGCCTCGGCCGGCTCCTTCGCCATCCGGCCGGCCGGCGGCGGTCCCGACGTCGTCGTCCCCTTCGGCGTCGCCGGGCCGGGCCAGGCCATCCCGGCCCCGGCCGACTACA